>ERZ1026844.51-NODE-51-length-97123-cov-8.932769_pt1 | contig 97123 bp, 100 predicted proteins | sample MGYA00380152_ERZ1026844 | MGnify/ENA primary metagenome ERZ1026844 (study PRJEB33269, sample SAMEA4719788) | human gut metagenome | biome: human-associated habitat; feature: organic feature; material: feces | place: Cameroon | collected 2013-10 ... | reverse complement strand
CGGACATCTACGCTGTGGGCGATGCCGTAGAGGTCACCCATTTCGTGACCGGCCAAAAAGCATTGATCTCGCTGGCGGGGCCCGCCAACAAGCAGGGACGCATTGCCGCCGACAACATCTGCGGCGGAAACAGCCACTTTCACGGCTCTCAGGGTTCGTCTGTTCTGAAATTGTTTGGCTTGACAGCGGCCTCTACGGGGATCAATGAAAAGGCGGCGCAGGCAGCAGAGATCGCTTACGACAAAGTTGTACTTTTCCCGGCATCCCACGCTGCCTATTATCCCGGCGCACAGTCTATGGCAATGAAGGTACTGTATGAAAAAGAAAGCCTGCGGCTGCTGGGTGCGCAGATCGTTGGCGGCGACGGTGTGGACAAGCGCATTGATGTACTGGCAACGGCCATTCGCGCAAAAATGACAGCTTTGGAACTGACGGAGCTTGACCTTTCCTATGCGCCGCCCTATTCCTCTGCCAAGGATCCGGTCAATATGGCCGGTTTTATGATCGAGGATTTGGAGAGCGGGAAGGTGCGGCAGTTCCATTGGAATGAGGTTGAGGACTTGCCTTGCGATGGCAGTGCGACGCTGCTGGACGTCCGTACGGAAGGCGAATATCGGCGTGGGCACTTGAATGGATTCCGCAATATTCCGCTGGACGATCTGCGGGAGCATTTGGACGAGTTAGACCGGGGTAAGCCTGTCTATGTGAATTGCCAGACAGGGCTTCGCAGTTATCTGGCCTGCCGTCTTTTGACACAGTACGGTTTCACCTGTGCCCATCTTTCCGGTGGATACAGATTTTATCAGGTCGTAACAAAAGAGCCTCAGACAGTGCTGAGCGCCTATCCCTGCGGAATGGAGAAGCTATGAGTGAAAATCGCAGGTATCAGGCAAAGCATCCTATCAGACCATTTTACCAATGCCAGTAAAATGGTCTATTCCTCTTTTTTCTTCACCTTGTCATAATACGCCTTATACCTGTAAATTGTCCTCTCGCTGACATTGTTCCGTTTTGCAATCTCTACCATAGTCATGCCGCTTTCATATCCGGCAACAAAATCGTTATAGATTGCCATCCACTTGGCGTTATGTTTCTGCCGTCCACTTAATTTGCGGTTCTTGTAATGCTCCAATTCCTCACGAAGTTCTGCATTTTCTTTTTCCAGTTCTTCCATTCTTTTTTACGGAATCGAAAAACGAGACAACCGGAGTCGTCTCGTACAAGTCTGGCATCCAACACCTATTCATCCGTTGCTTTTCATTAAAATAATTCCTTTCGATATTTCACGGAATCCTCCTCCGTTATCTCGCGTATAACCCTGCAGGGGTTTCCTACCGCAAGTGAATTCGGTGGAACATCCCTTGTTACCACACTTCCGGCACCAATAACGCAGCCTTCGCCGATTGTCACGCCGCCTGTAATCACAACATTGCTTGCAATCCAACAATTAGCTCCAATCGTTACCGGCTTACCGTATTCCAGTATCTGCTTTCTGACTGCTATCTGATCCTCAAATGTATTGTTGTACTGCTGAGAAAGCTTATGCGCTTTTACCCTCAAAGTACTCAGTATTTCATCGCTCGGATCATAGATTTTTCCCGAAAGCATTTTTTCCTGTTCCGTCATAGTAGTGTCCATCTTCTTAGAATCTGATTTGTTTTAAAATCTCCTCTTTCTCCGGCATGACTCGAAGTGCGCCTCTTCTAGTGGTAATGATGGAGGCGGCCGCGTTGGCGAAGGTAAGCATTTCTTCCATGTCCTGTCTGATCAGGTTTTGATATCCCTTCTTCAAAATCTGATGCAGCATACAGCCCATAAAGGTATCTCCCGCGCCGGTCGTTTCAATCGTATTTTCATTCAGGAATGCCGAAACCTCTGCCGTCTCCTCTCCGCAATAAGCACGACTGCCAGCTTTTCCCAATGATAGAAGAATCAGAGGAATCTGGAATTCTACCCGAAGCTGCTGTATAGCCTTCTCATAATCCTGTTCACCGGTAAACCATACCAACTCATCATCGGATATTTTCAATATATGACAATGTCCCAGTCCATATCGGATCTGTTCCTTTGCCAGTTCCTCGCTCTCCCACAAAGGCTTTCTTAAGTTCGGGTCAAAAGAAATCCAGACACCCGCTTTCTCAGCTGCCTCAATGGCGCTCACGGTTGCCGTTCTCACCGGCTCATCTGTAAGAGAAAGGGAACCATAATGAAAAATCTTTGCATTTCGTATCAGTTCTTCCTTCACTTCTTCCTTGCGAAGCATCATATCCGCTCCCGGCTTCCTATAAAAGGAAAAATCCCTATCTCCATCTTCTTTCTTTTGTACAACTGCCAAAGTTGTATGTACTTCTTTATCAAAACACAAACCTTCTGTTGAAATTCCGGTTTCCTTCAAGGCTTTCTCCAACTGTAATCCAAAACCATCCTGACCAACTTTACCAATAAAAGCCGTTTTCCTTCCCAGCTTTTGCAACATGGCAAGCACATTACATGGGGCTCCTCCCGGATTCGCTTCAAAAATCGGATTTCCCTGTTCACTATATCCATTCTGTGTAAAGTCAATGAGTAATTCTCCCATTGCTACAACATCATATTTTTCCATTACTTTACCTCAATATCATATTGGGTTACATCCAAATATGTCTTTCCGTTACTTGCAAAACGAATTCCAGAAGCATCTACCGGTGTATAAATCAGCGAGGTCATTACCTGTTCCCCATCATTTACGAATATCTCCACGGAAAATCTGTCTACTAAAATTCTAAGATTTATCACATCTTTTTTATCTGAGACATACATACTGCGCGTGCTTATCGTATCTTTCTTAAAACCAGAATGGGTACGGTCAAATGTAAGTGTTTTTTCATCTCTGTCATAGATGATTTCTGAATAGTGCTTTTCATCCGCAGCCAGTTTTATTTTAAATTTTCCATATTCCTTCCCTTTCAGAGCTATTTGCAGATCGATACTTCTTCCACTAATGCCTTTCAATTCTGTCTCTTCGTGAATACAAACATTATCGTAACTTATAACATTGCTGCGATAATTTTCAAGTTCACGCACTGGAATCTGACAAATTCTTCCACCCTTCATTGATAACTCTCTCGGAATAGTCATCATACCTGAATATCGATGAGTATCGGGATACATTGGATTATCCCATGACTGCATCCAGCCAATCAAAATCCTTCTTCCATCCTCTGTCTCCATAGTCTGTGGTGCATAGAAATCAAGTCCATAATCTACGCACTGTACTTTTTCTCTCATAAACTTCAGCATTTCTCTGTCATAGTTTCCAATCAAAAATGCTGTATTGTTACCATTGTGAAATTCCAATCCTTCTGCTTCCATTTCCTGTGGCGAAATCATAAGAACCTGTTTTCCATCTAAAGGGTAAAAATCCGGACATTCCCACATCCTTCCTATCTTATTTTCACTTCGGTCTAAAATTCCTGCAAATTCCCATTTTTCCGGCTTTTCTGCACAAAACAACGCAATCTGACCGCTTCCGTCACCATGGCGGCTTCCGGCAACCATATAGTATTTACCATTTTCCTTCCATACTTTCGGATCTCTGAAATCTTCCAGACTACTGCCTTCTGGTAACATATCCGCAGTCACAACCGGATTGTTTTCAATTTTTTTATATTCAACACCATTTCCTATCGCAACGCATTGATTCTGGCGGATACATTTTTCTCCATTTGGGGCTGCTTTTTCTTCTACGCCTGTATAAATCAGTATCTGCTTTTCTCCATCTTCAATGGCACTACCGGAAAATACACCAGAATTGTCATAGTCCTGATCTGGAGCCAATGCTGTTGGAAGGTATTCCCACTTGATAAAATCCGTACTTTTTGCATGTCCCCAATGCATAGAATCCCAATGTGTTGCATACGGATAATACTGGAAGAATAAGTGATGTTCCCCTTTATAGTCAGAAAACCCATTAGGATCATTCATCCAGCCAACCGGGTTGGAAAAGTGAAAAGCCGGTCTGCTCTCCTTTGCTATCTTCGCACTTTCTACTTTTTCATATTTTCTTGCTTTTTCTAACATTTCACTCATATTTTTCTCCCTTCGTTGTCTATCACTATTTTTCTTTTGACAAAGAGTCCAGATATGCATCAAAATATTTCTGTTTGATTTCCAGGTATTCCGACAATCCGTAGTCTTCCATTTTCTGCAAATATCCGTCCCATTCCTCTTCAATTCCGCCATTCAAAATCCAGCTTGCCTTCATCTGTTCTGCATATTTCTTGATATCCGTATCAAGCTGTGAAACCCTGTTCGTATCCTCCATGCTCATAAAAACATTTGGAAATACATATTTGCTGTTCATATCAGAAAGATACGTTTCATGCATATTATCAAGGCGCCATTTTGCGTCATCAGGTTCTGTTACATACACGTTGTAATACTCATTCAAAATAGCAAGTGGTCCATTAACTGACTGGTTCTCACGAATTTCTACCGGAGATTTTTCACTAAGATCCATATGTCTTAACATTGGCTCTCCATCTGCATTAGTACTCATTTCGAAAATGTTATCACTATTTTCCTCACCATAAGTGCCCCAGTTATTCTGTGCAGACTGAATAGGGTTGTACATTTGATCAATCCACGCAGCTGCAAGTGCTGTATCTCTGCAGTTTGAAGTCAGAACGCAACGTCCCCTGTCAAATCCACTTGTCTCACTACCATTCTGTCTTGTTATGTTTACAAGACCTTCCGGCCCTGCAAGCGCCGGCAGCATTACATAATCTTCATAATTATCAATATTCGCTATATCCCAGGTAAAACATAATCCATATCTGTGATTCTTTCCTTTTGCCACATAAGTAGACCAGTCTTGCGTAAAAGCCTCCGGATCCACCAAATCTTCCTCTACCAAATGATGCAGCCAGATAATTCCTTCCTTATATCCTTCCTGTACGGTGGTATAAATTACTTTTCCTTCATCTGTTACTGCAAAATGATCCCCTGTGTCTCCATATCCTTCGCCAAATCCATTCATTAAAATAGCAGGATCCTGGTCTCCATTGTTAATAATAAAGGACATTGGTATCACGCCACCTGTAATATCAAATTCTTGTTGTAGTTCATTTGCATGATCACGAAAAGCAATCAAAACTTTTTCTAATTCCTCTGTTGTTTTTGGCATTTCTAACCCCAGATAATCCAGCCACTTCTTGTTTATATATGGAATATCGCCAATTGCCTGTATAGCCTCTTTTCCTGCTCCAAGCTGCTCAATCCATGGGAAAGAATATATATGTCCATCCGGGGCGGTACACATTACCCTGTATTCCGGATATTTTTCAAAAACAGATTGTAAATTCGGCATATATTTATCAATCAGGTTCTCTAAAGGAATAATAATTCCCTGTTTTGCATAGCGAAGCAAATCATAGTCATTCATTCCTGCTACAAACAATCCGTCAGGTAATGCCCCAAACTGTGCCAAAGCCAGATTTTTCTTATCTCCAAACTGATCAGATACAAAACATGTCCAATTGATATGTACATTCGTCTGTTCTTCCAATCTCATAAATATCGTTCTTTTATTAGGATCCTGCTCTGTTCTGGCAGGTGCATTCGTAATAAATGACAATTCTTTTGTTTCAGGCAATGGGAAAGCAACTTCCTCTATCGGTGTTTGTGGATTGATGTCGGCCTGCCCTACTGCCACTTCTCCACAACCAGCTAATGATATACAGCTAATAGCAGTCAGTAATATACAAATTGTTCTCTTTATTCCTTTTTTCATCTGCGTTTTCTCCTTCCTACTATTTTTACCCTTTAATGGAACCTACCATAACACCCTTGTCAAAGTATTTTTGGAAAAATGGATACATCACAAGAAGTGGAATACTGGATACTACAATCGTTGAATATTTTAGTAATTCTGCCATTTTTGCCATTTCTGCAGTACTTTGAATATCGGCGATCATTCCTGATTGTGGTGTATTTTGTACCAAAATGGAGCGAAGTACTAACTGTAAAGGCTGCAAATCAGCGTCATTTAAATAGATCATTGCATCAAAGTAGCTGTTCCACATTCCAACAAATCCCCATAATGCCAGAACTGCAATGATTGGTTTGCAAAGTGGAAGTAAAATCTGGAAGAAGTACTGTATCTCATTTGCTCCATCAAGCTGCGCAGCTTCCCATAATTCATTGGAAACAGACTGATAATAGGTTCTTGCCAATATCATATTCCATACATTAAATGCGCCTGGTAACAAAATTGCCCATACTGTATTAACCAAACGAAGCTGATTCATCAGAATAAATGTAGGAATCAATCCTCCTCCAAAAAACATGGTAATCACAAATAATGCATTAAAAAACTTTCTACCTACCAAATCTTTTTTAGACATTGGATAAGCTGCAAGAAGTGTAATGAAAACAGAGAGTGCTGTTGCTGTAATGGAGTAAAAGAAAGAATTTGCAAACCCCCTCCATATCATTTTGTCTTCAAGCACTCGTCTATACGCTTCCAGTGACCAGTCACTCGTGCGAAAGCTGATTCCCTGATTATTCAGTACATTTGGATCCATAAAAGAGGCTATGACAACATAAGCAAGCGGAATAACAATTGTTATTGTAAATAATGCTAATACACTATAGCCCAGAAAAAGAATGACTCTGTCAATTGTACTTCTTTTTATTGTCCTTGATTTGTTTTGGTGTGCTCTCATTGTATGTGTATGCCTCCCCTCTCTATAATCCTTCTCCATCGTTTAATTTTGATACAATTCCATTTACAACAAGCAGTAAAATCACATTGATGATGGAATTAAAGATACCCACTGCTGTGGAATAACCATAATCACCATTCAGCAAACCGATCTTATATACGTATGTTGAAATGATTTCTGATGTTGGCAGATTCATTCCTGTCTGAAGTGCATATGCCTTTTCAAATCCAACGCTCATAATATTTCCCGCAGATAGAATGAATTGAATCACAATAATATTTTTAATAGCGGGAAGCTGTACATACCATATCTGCTGTAAAACATTTGCACCGTCAAGCATAGCGGCTTCCTCTAACTCTTTACTTACATTTGATAAGGCTGCGGTATACATGATGGAAGCCCACCCGGCACCTTGCCATATTCCACTGGCTATGTAAATTGTCCGAAACGCTTCCGGCATTGTCATCCAGTTTGTTGATGTTCCCAGAATTTGATTGAGTGGTCCTACCGGAGATAAAAACATTCTCACCATACCACATAAAACGATAACTGATATAAAATTAGGGGCATAAATCAAAAGTTGGATTTTTTTCTTAATACCAACACTTCGAATTTGATTCAATAGCAGTGCCAATATGATTGGCATAGGGAATCCCCATAATAAACCATATAAGCTTAACTTTAGCGTATTTAATAAGTAAGCCATGAAATCCGGCGAAGATAAAAATCGTTTGAAATAATCCAGTCCTACCCATTCACTTCCTAAAAGTCCCAGACGTACATTATAATCTTCAAACGCCATAAGAATTCCACCCATTGGCAAATACTTAAAAATAATTGTAAATACAAGTGCCGGCATCAGGAAAAACACATACAATTGCCAGTTTTTCCTGACATAAAACAGTTTCTGCTTCATTGTTTGTTTTCCATTTGTTAAGGTTTTTTTCGCTTCCACCTTTCATACCCCTTCCATTTCCTGCTTTATATTGTAACCGGTAAAGTAACCGGTTACTTCGTTTCTTTTTTAATCATATCTTTTATTACCTTAGAAGTCAAGTTGAAACTATATTTTCATGACTTTTACCAAACATTGCAAGTCAATATTTGGCAGTTATGCATAACCGGTAAAGTAACCGGTTATTTTTTTGATTGAATAACAATTCCGGATTTGATATAATGTAAAACAATAAAGGAGCTGACTATCATGAGCAAAAAAAACGTAACTTTTGATGACATTGCGCGATATACTAATTTTTCAAAGACTACTATTTCACGCTATTTTAATAATCCGGATTCACTTACTTTAAAAAATCAGGAAATCATTGCTCAGGCATTAATTGATTTAGATTATAAAGAGAATAAAGTTGCAAAAATACTTGCAAGCGGAAAAACGGAATTTGTTGGTATTATCGTTCCAAATCTATATCTGCACTACTATTCTGAAATGCTTAACCAAATTCTTTCTTCTTATGAAAAATTTGGATACAAATTTCTTGTTTTTTCCGGAAACTCAAATGAAGCTATAGAACGGCAGTACATCCAGGAATTATTAGCCTATAACATTGAAGGAATGATTGTATTAAGCCATACCATTCCTTCTAAAGAACTGGCCTCCTACAACATTCCTATTGTCACAATTGAGCGGGAAGATGAATATATAAGCAGTGTCAATACCGATAACTATATGGGTGGTGTTCAGGCGACAAGTCTGCTAAAGAAATGTAATTGCGATATCTACATTCATATAAATGTAGTTGTTCCCAAATATATCCCCGCGTATGGACGTATTCAGGGTTTTGTTGATACTTGTAGTGATTGTAATCTTTCCTATGAATTACTTCTTAAAGATTTAGGAAACTCTTATGAAGATAACCAAAAGTCTATTCAGGAAATTGCCAGCTATCTGGATAAAGCTTATAAGGGAAAACGAAAAGGAATCTTTCTTGCCAATGATACCTATGCAAACATGTTTTTAAATTCACTCATTCGATCATATGGTTCACTTCCAGATGATTATCAAATAATTGGATTTGACAATTCTCCGATCTCCAATGAAGCTGTCGTTCCTACCAGTACTATCGGACAGCAAATTGATAAAATAGCTGAAACCGCTATGGAAATACTGGTCGAACAAATGAACGAAAGAAAGAAAAGAAAACCTGTTATTCAGACAACACCAGTTCATAAGGTTATTACTCCGGTATTAATTAATCGCGATACCACATGCATTGTCAACCAATCATAAATTTCAAAAAGCGCAGATATGATATTTATGTTACATATTCTATCATATCTGCGCATTATTCTTTTTACAAAGATACTGGTGAATCACTAAGTAAATCATCTGAAATTCCTTAAGTGCATCCATTATAGCCTTCTCTTTTTTAAGGGACACTTTGGCTGTTTTGAGTTCTCTGCTTTAGAGAGATTATAATTCTCTCTTTCAATAATCCCATTCATCTGTTTCACCTGAGCAATATTCAACGAAGAAACCTTCATCCCATCTTCCCCATATATACCGGGTTATCAATTATCTTCTTGATAAAGCTGGCCGAGAAGCCCGGTATTGTTCCGTTCTGACGCAGCTTCTTTGTATATCCATGATTGTTCAGATAATTTGCCACGCCATTGATTCCATCATTGGTATGAATATATCTGTCAAAAATCATTTGAATAATTTCCACTTCATCCTCTGCAATGACAAGTTCACCATTTTCCAACCTATATCCATAAGGAGCAAATCTGCCATTCCATTTACCTTCTCTCGCCTTCTGCTCACGCCCAGCCATTGTCTGTACTCTGATATTTTCCCTCTCCATCTCTGCTACGGCCGCAATAATAGATATAAAGCAGTTTGCCGGCTTCTTTTGAACTGTCAATTCCATCTTCTACACAAATAAGATTCACTCCATAATCCTGCATAAGCTGTAAAGAGCTGAGTACATCCGCATAAATTCCTGACGACCTTTTATATTCTTCCCGGAATGCCCTTCATCGGAATATTCTCCGACAATCTCCATATCCTGAAATTCTGCATATTTCCTAAGCTTGTCCTTCTGTGCATCCAAGCTGTAACCGTCAACCTGAATTGCTGTTGATACACGAGTATATATGTAGCATTTTGTTTTCTTTTTCAATACATTCACTCCCCTCTACTGTGGTAAAATCAAAGTTGGATTTTTCAACAGCATGGCAATAACCGAGGCATATTTAGATATTCCATAATCTTCAACAATACTGGTTATTCTAGCGCCTACATCCTTTGATGAAGCACCACATAAGAAAACTCTTTCATCATCAGTTCCATAATCCAATACGATAAATCGATCATGAAATATACCGCCTGTCTTTTTCATTGATATTTTTACGGATGGATATTCTTTGCAAAAATCCGTAAATTCTATATTATGAAGTTTATTATTCCCAACATTATCGCTGAATAAAGTAATATTTACTCCTGTAGGAGAATTTTTAAGATGTACCAGCGTTCTTAATCCAATATAATTGTCAACGACATATATTGACGACTTTGCCTGCTTATAAATGGACTCATATACCTCATCTGCACTACTAAATTTTGCATTAAACATGAGCCACTTTTCATCATCATCTGAAACAAAGCTGTTCATCATATCCGCCAACTCGGATTTTGTCACAACATCCTTCAGTCCTTCTGCAACATCGGAAATCTGCTTTTCAAGAGATATCATATCTGAGTTGATTTTGTTAATTTCTATTCTGTTATTAGCAGTCTCCATGCTTAACTGAAGTATTTCCCGCTGACCTATAAGATCTCGATTTTCTAAAATGTAATCTTTCATTTTCTTGAAAGTCTTCACAAGTGCACGGCTTTGTTTAATTGCAAGCTCAGCCGCGCAAAACTGTCATAAGCATATATACTCCCTGCTCTGTAAACACATAAGGTTTGTATTTTATATTTGAACCTCTTCCCATATTCAAGGTGAAATTTTTGCACCTTGAAAGATTTTCCACTTCTACATCATTCAATTCAAACATAAAATCATCGCCTTCAAATTTGGCAATATTATTTTTAACCTGCCTTTTAAAATTTTTGGTTTCATACCCATAAATTTCTGCCAAGTCTGAATCAAGCATAACTTTTTTCCCTCTGAATTCATAAAGTCGATCCTTCATGTATTCTTCTGTAATTTCAACTACTGCAATTTCTTTCTTTTTATCTTCTGCCATATATTTCCTTCCTTGTTTTGCGGTCACAAATTGTGACCACAAATATTTTCTATTTCATGTTTGCGGTACAAAAAATCCACCGCAAAATTCATGCAACCATTTTCATAACGACTCAAAAATGGTCTATTCCTCTTTTTTCTTCATTTTGTCATAATACGCTTTATACCTATAAATCGTCCTCTCACTGACATTGTTCCGCTTCGCAATTTCTACCATTGTCATGCCGCTCTCATATCCAACAACAAAATCATTATAAATTGCCATCCACTTGGCGTTATGTTTCTGACGACCGCTTAACTTACGATTTCTGTAATACTCCAATTCCTCCCGAAGTTCTGCATTCTCTTTTTCCAACTCCTCAATTCTTTTTAATGCCTCTTCAAGTGTTCCCGTTTTCTCCATTACCCTGTCCTCCGTTCATGTCATTTTCGTTTTGTCTATATTATAAATATCTATGTCGCTTTAGTCAATCCGATTATGTCATGTTGCATCATTTTTTTACACTAGCTTTCATACAATCGAAATACCGCTGATATCTTTTACAGGCTAAACTTCTCCAAAAGCAGTCAGCTCAGCCTGTATGTTTTTTCATTTGACCGATAGATATCATTCATATCAGTCTTAATACCTCAGTATCATTATCTTGTCCCTTGAACACTTCCATATCAGCAAAAAGGACATCCCCTGACCTGTAATAACTACAGTTCCGGAATGTCCTTTTTCCATACTTTACTATATTTTTAATACACGATGCTGCTTATCCACAATCTATATGATTCCAAAATGTCTAAATGCCTACATAATTGCATCTTCCTTCTCCGGTGTACACTGTGGCTGTCTCGCATTCTCTGATTTTGCCAAATTGAAGTTCTCACCAACATCCAAACCACATTTCTTCTTAATCTGTGCAATATACAACGAAGAAACCTTCAGTCCTGTCTGCTCCAGTACATAAGTCTTTATCTGCTCGTAAGTTGCTTTTCCTTTAAATTCAGATAAATCCATATCCTCCAGAGAGAATTCCACCTTAACTTTTCTGCTGTCGACCAGTCCCTTGGAAAGTAAGACAACCGACTCCACGTGCCATGAGTGTGCAATAAAGATGCGCATCCTTGGCTTTTCGTTAAGCCTTGGATTCAAAAATGATGCAATAGCCCCCTACCGGACCTGCAAAATTAAGCATGATGCACCACTTTGCACCTGCCATAGAAAAAGATTAGATTTGTTTTTGAGATACAGGTCTGACTGACCTGCGTGTGATTTGGTTCTGCTCTTTTCCTATGGTCCAACTATCCCATTGATAACTCCTAGGATATTGTACCACAGATTGTTTTTTTCGGAAATTACTTTCCTGTAAAAATGGGCAGAAGAAAACCTCCAAATCTTTGGGGGACTTGGATGCTTGATTCCGGCCATTTTATTATTTATATATCTGTTTTTACCCTTGCAGCATACATCAATTTATCGTAATCACTCCTGTCGATAATTTTGACTTGAATATCACTATTCACAATATCATAGTATACTAAGCCGCATGAATAACCAAAATATAAAAAATCATATTTGTCATTATATTCATTTAAAACCTGATCAAAGCATTCCTTTAGCAACTCTATTTTTATAGGTATTGGCGGCTCATCATAGAAAATAAATAAACCTAAGGTTTTAAAACCACGACTTCTATAGAGCGAAAGTTTCTCCATTTTTTTACGAATAGCATTTTGAAAGGTTACTATTTCACTTTCACTATTTTTAACAGGATACGATAATCCAAACTTTTCTACCCTTCCTCCATTATTTTCGATTATTTGTCTTCTTCTCTCTTTCTTACTATTATCATTCTCTAAACGATATTTGACAAATTCACTTTTTATTTGTGCCTCTTCAATAGTAACTGCTTCCGTAACTTCTATACCAACCACCCGTTCTTTATCACATAAATCCGGAGAATCATATACATTGAACTTCTTGTAAAAATCTCCATAACAATACTGTAATATTTCCAATGCAAGAAACTCAACATATTTTTTTCTGAAACGTGATGTCAAAGGCTTTTCAAATAAAAGTAATCTCTCCATATAATCTCCATCATACACTTACAACATCCCCTTCTATTCAAATTTTCATTCCAGATTACTTAAGCACTTCCCAATGACCACTTCGATTCGAGCCAATCCTTAAAATTTCACCGGCACTAACCATTTCTGCCATGTTCTGCTGAATTTGTCTAAATGATACTCCCAATTTACCCACTAACTCCCTTTGTGTTACTTTTGGATTTTCATTAATTGCTTCTTTGATTTGACTCCAAAGATTGACATCACTATTGACATCATTGATGTCAATGTTTTTTACACCATAATTCAAATTAGGCATTATAACCGTAAACTGATACCTGTCAGAGCGAAAAGAAGGTTTCTTTTCTTCACTATAATTAACCTGAAATTCATATCCGGATATTATCTTTTCAAATCCACTACCTTTTCTCTCCATGTATCCCAAGCGATTAAATACATCAGCTAAGACAGGATTTCTTCTTGTTGATGGAACAGATAACGGATCTCTTTCCTGAATTAAAGAACCATCCGGCATTCCTCCCGGTGAATAAATCTCCATTCGATCATCGTAGATATCCATATGAACTTCACTACCATTTACCAGATAATCTCTATGTGCCAGTGCATTTACCAATGCCTCATGATAGCTTCGCTCAACATATTCTGGCATCTCTATTCTGGAATTTGGTGTCTTTTTCCACATCTTTTTAGCGTTTCGCTTAATAAATGCTTCTCCATTTTCAATTAAAGATATAACACTACCCGCATACTCCGCATCGTCAAGAGCGTCTACTGTACCTCCACTCTTATTCAAGCCATTCCATCTTGTACAAAACAGTCTTGACCATCGAATCGGACTATCGTCAACAAGCAATGCTCCCGCATTAGTCAAACATCCATCTTCATTTACAATACCAAAAGATGCCAAATCTTTCTCGTCAAAACTATTGCCCGTCCATTTTTTATATCTTGCTCGAAGCTGCGAATATGCGAAATCCTCAATCCTGTAAGTGGAATTTTGAGAATCATACGATGTATTCTTTCCTCTAAGCACAAGTCTTTTTAATTCAGTTGGTGTCGCTTTTACACTCTCATTTCCAACACGAACATATGCCTCAAGGTCTCCATCTGCTGAATAATAATATGGTGTTTCTTCTCCTTTGAAAATGTCAAGTATAATTAAAACTTTCTCATCTTCCGTTTTATGGAATCTGAGTTTAAACTCCGGAATCGGATTCAGCCTGTTTTTGATAATCTCACTTATCTTCTCAGCATCACTACTCGGATTTACCACCCCTACGATTTCATCCTCATTAGATATCCCGAAAATCAATGCACCGCCAAGCGTATTCGCAAATGCACTTACACTTTTACACCAACTCTTAGGTTTCCTTTCCTCAAGGGCGAGCTTTTTATCGTATTCCGTAGCCTCACCTATCAAATCCATAATATCCATAATACCTTCTACCTTCTGTTATTTATTTTACAATCTTTTTTGCAATATCCAATTCTAAACATTCGCATTATATCACATTTTCCTTGTAAACCAATCAATGCCATTCTTGTACTTCTGTAGGCTACTCCACCAAATCCCTTAGCCATCAGGTATCTGCTAAATGCTCTAAAAGGAAAATATGCTTCTAACTTAGGATCATCCTCTTTATCCACAGCCCATTCCATTTTTAACCATTCAATTTCATTTTTTATTTGCTCTATCCCATCTTCATCTTCATACAAATACTGTCTCGTCAAATCTTCCCATATCTCTTTTGTTACCTTCACATTGTCAAATATACATTCATCATCTTCATCATATTCTCCATTGCCATTTTCATCATACTTGCTAAACCCAATATTAAAGATCTCCCTCCCAAATGTATCAAAAATATAATATTGGTACTCATCAGATTTATTTCCCGCTCCCATCCGATGACTAATAAATGCTCCATTCTGTAATGTGAAGTAATGTGGATATGGTGATAAATTTTTATATACCTGGACAGTCTCATCTTTGTATTGAAATATATAATAGTACCTCGCAGAATTCACATGAAGTTCTGGCACTCCATTCCTATCACAATCAAAAAAAGCATATTTAGTCTCATAATGCCTATCTGGCTCTCCCGTGGGCACCGTGATACTATCAATGTCTATTCCATCTACAGTTATTCTACCTTCCAAAAATTCTTGATACGCCAACATAGCTTGCCCTATCACATCCTCTGACAAATTTTCCTCTTGGTTATTTCTTTCATATCTGATAGTATCTACCCCGTTAGCTTCTACGCCCCAAAATAAGAAAAATAATAAAACTAATAATGCCATCACCCTTTTTTTCATATCAATTTATTTCCTCTTTTCCAAACTCATATATCCACCCTTAAATATATTTTTTGTATTACTTTAATAATTTAAATTTCCATCATTCCACTATTTAACTGCTTTTTTATACTCCTCATTAAACCACTCACACTCTATATCACTCAATTCTCGTTCTCCAATTTATTCTTTGGAATACCTAAAATATAATATCCCTGAAAAGATATTCCTTTTTCAAAAGGGAAATAAATATATAAATACTGTTGATCTAACCCTATATTCTGACTACTAAAACGGTCAAAACCTTCTCCTGTCGTACTTGCACTAACTTGTTCTTGAAACGTTTCCGAAAACTGTTTAATTACATACGGGGCATGCGCATCTTCGGAACTAAATTCACTGTAAGTTCCTGCATATACCTCAAAATTTCCCGTCTGCAGCGCTTGCAGTACCTCATTAATGTCTGCAAAATCACTAAAGTAAATGTATTGCCCTTTTTCTATATCAATAGTAACCGGATATTGATGCATATAGGACGGTTCTCCCACACACGAATCTATAGAAAAAACTAGACTTATATAATCATTATCCAACCACAGAAGATCATAATCAATTACATCGCCTGCATAGGCATGTGCATCTTGAACTTCCTCTTCCAGCTGTGCAACGGCTTTCACATATGTTTTCGCATACACAGAAAATGCAGCATCTTTTAAAAGTGAGTTCACTTTATTTATGTCTATGTTCAAACCGATACCATCTTCCAATTGTGGATAATTTATCGTTATATTGTATATATTTGTTTCATTTCTTTCCCTTCCAAGAGAGTATACATCATTCTTCACTTGTAAAGTTCGCTTATTCTCCATGCTGTTTAATACTGTATAAAAAACAATCAAGCTTATGAGCAAAATACCAACTATTCCGCAAAATACCTCTTTCCTATATATTTTTATACTTTTCTTAATCTCTCTATTCTGTCTTAACTTCATTATCAAAGACCTCTCATATATTTTTAAATCCTTTCCTAACTTTTTCTCTCTGTATTTTCTTCTATGGCAGGATATCCGGCCTTGACGGTATCCGTCTTTCTTGCATCAAATCATTATAGCTACGGCAGGTACTTGCTGCTCCATCCGCCCCAATCATATTGTTCCACTTGTATCCTTGCCTGTTCAAAACGATGTCTGATCTATCATCTCACTCTTTTTTTAGACCATTCCTCGCACAAGATAACTGTAATTAACAGAATAATCTCCATACCGTACCAAACTCCTGGTACAATTATTCCATATACCAACGGTGAATCTCCTCTTTCTCTGCTGCAATCAAACGGAAAAACTCTCTTTCCAGTGCCTGATCCAGCTCCACGAAATCCTTTTCTACATTTCCCAGCAAAGGTTTGACACTAATAAAACCATGCTTTATTTCTTCTACAAAAGGTTCTCCCTTATAGACGCCCACATAAAACTCATGGGTTTCTGTGATGTAACTTGCGCGCAGGTAAGATATCACAATAATCTCCTGCTCTGCCTCTGACGTGATCGCCCCTAGAACACTCTCAAACTGCTTTCGCACATTTCCGACATTGCTTTCAAATTTTTCTCTGATCTCTTTTAACCGTTCCCTTTTCAAACCGTTTATTTTTCAGACAAAAAATCTTTCATAAGTCCAGACCGCTACAGTACATTTTGTTCCATCGACCTGCTCTCCCCTGTCATGACATCCACCCTTCCCGTCGTGCAAAGAAAATCCTTCCCCGATCTTCTATGAGCATCATATCATCGTTCAAAAGCGTACATTTTTTCTCCAGCTCCTCATGTCCCCATAGCCGGTGTCTGACCTGCAAGAGCAATGTCTCCTCTTCATCATAATCCTCCATGTTATTGATTTTAATTCCTTCCTCCTCAATCAGTTGTTCGAGATACGGCTGAAGGATTCCCCAATGATTAAACTCCGACAGCGTTATATATTTTATGGCGTAATGTGGGTCTTCAGCTGTCCGTTCCTGCAATACAGGGTTATTAGGATAGCGGGAAGTTGGTTCTCCCTCACGGTAATATTCTCCGGTATACTCCAGTTCATATCCGATAAAGTCTGTGGTAACGAACATCGCTTCTTCTAAAGGCATTCCCGATGTTAATTCCGGAGTCAGCTCCGGAATGATTACCTCTCTTTCAATACGCCATGTCCCAAAAAACGGAATTTTCCTTTCTCCGCCAAATGCTGCCATAAGAATGATACATACGGCTACACATAAGATCAGAACTGCCACCGCCTTTGTGTGTTTTCTTATTTTGCACCTAATCATTTATAAATACCTCCCTCCTAAAAGCCATATTTTAGACTGCTTTTACAACGGTTACGCAACTCTCCGCGCCAAAAGCGTCTTTCCCCAAAATTCTACGAGCATAGTGTCCTCATTCAAAAGTGTAAAGCGTGTTCCCACCGGAATAAAATCATACGTTTCATAAAACACCGTTTCCTCAAAATCTATATAAACCAGTAAATGCAGTTCCATGCCGTCTCTTTGACCGTAATATTTATCATCATGCCAGTCAATCCCCTCTTCCTCCATAAAATCACACACATGTGGCCAAAATCTGCCCCCATCGTTCACAGTAAAAATGTCTTCAAAAAACATACCGTATTCAGGATCCGTGTATGTATTTTCCCCTATCCGGAAATAATCTGCAGTATACTCCAGCTCATATCCGACAAAATCTTCGGAATCATATAAATCCTCTTCCGCCACTCCATCTTTGGTTGTTCCTGTATACATTTCTGAAATGACCGCCACCTTTTCAATGTACCATGTCCCAAAAAATGGTAATTCTGCTGCGCCTCTTTCTCTCCCGCATCCTGATATGCCGACCGTACATATGGCCAACACCGCTATCACCTTTGCATATCTTCTCATCCTACTGATAGCCATTGATAAACACCTCTGCTTCTTTTGCCCTTCGTTCATCATAATCATGTTGTGCAAACACTTCCCGTACTTCTTACAGAGTTAATGAAACAATTTATATGGATACCCATAATCTTCTTTCTGCTGTTTTTTCAAGTCTGTTCCAAATTCCACATGCATGTTTTTTTGACCATTTCCATGCATATAATAAACGATTCCTTTTCCCTTTTCCCAAACCATCAATAAATAATCTTTTGAACCGTAAAAATAATCATTATAATAACGAAAGATCCTTTTTTCTCCATCTGCTTCTACAAATGCATGATATCCGGCATCATCCACTACATCAGCCGTTCCGTTTTCACAGCAGACAATCATCCACTCTTTTAAAAATAAATCCTCATCTGATTCCAGACCGGAAATTATGATCTCATTTTTCTCCTCCGTATACCCACCGGTGTCTGACGGCATATAATAAATATCCTCAGACGTAACATAGTAATATCCCAGATATTCTCTCCCCAACGCGAATTGATCGAACGGATCTGTCACATTCAGCTGATCCAGTTCTAAAGCATATAAGCTGCCATTTTGAAAGGATTTCAGTTCTTTTATATGCAAACTGATATCCTGCCAAATATCCCGATAGCTATATGGATAAAAATATCCTTCATATTCTACTTCTTTCTGTGTCGGCATATAAAACCATGTATTTTGAGGCTCATGTCTGCTTTCTTCTTTATCATTTTCACTGCACAAAATCACAAGAAGGATCAAAAACAAGCTTACTACAATGGATGAAAGAAAATTTTTTATCATATTATTTTCCTCCCAGGATCTATGCAAAACGCCGTTTAGTCATCAAGGCTTGGATAATACGACGAATTTCTCCACTCCTCTAATGTATACACTTCAAACTCACTGTCTGCCAGTCCTACCATATCCTTCCATAAAACCTTATCAAAATTGACACTCACATAAAACGTGCTCCAGCTCACACTGTGATCCTCCCACATCTCGCTCACATGAACGGAATAATACTCTCCCAAATATTCACTTCCCGCCCCATCTTTGTATACTTCCTCTGTTTCAAGATCATATGTTTGATATAAATACGCCTGCCCATCACTCTTCAGATCTACATAAGCAGCCCAGTCATCAATCTCCGGCACCTGTTCCGAAAGGCAGTCTGATATTTTAACAATCGTATCTTCCCGTGTTTTGGCATTCTGCGTACACTCCTCTGCTTTTCCGAAGGCTAATGCTGTGGAAATTTCACTGTCATCACCCCACACACGGCTGCCACATGCTGTCAGCAGACCTGCCATAGCCAGTACCACAAAACTTATTTTCCTTCCCTCCATAGGATATACTCCTCCCAATCTTTTTCCTCGTCATCCCACATAAAATAATCGTGCATTATAGATGCCGCCGTATCGCCATAGTCACTTCCCGTTGCATAAATAGATCCTATGATAGATAGATACATAAATAAATGGATTGTCCTTATATTCCCATGCTTCCGCATACCTCTCATCCAATAAAATATCTGAATGGTCAACTATACTTTCTTTGTAAGATTCATAACGGCGAGGACCAGGATGAGGAAGTTTCTCACTATATATATTACCACATTTACAAATACCAAATGAATAGATATTCTTATTGACTTCACAATCACTGCATGTCATAAGCGGTTTTTCGTTCGCAGCAAGTATTCCATGATCTTCATAAGCATCCAATTGAACCATTTCCGTTCCGTTAGAACAGCATATAGTTGCTTCTCTTGTAACATATTCCTCTTCTTTTACACTACCTACTTTATTTAACTCTTCGTAAAAAGCGTAATGCATCGCCATCATCTCACATGCGATATCTTCATATTTTTTCTTAAAAAATCCCTTGAAAAACTTTTGAAGCCAATTTCCCTCCAGTTCAAAAGTAAAATCTCCTGCTATAATGGCATCTCTATTTTTCTGTACCCTCTCTTCCGGCATAAAACTTTCTCCCTATATAAAAATTCCGTTATATTTCTTCCGTATTTTCAATCAGAATTGCGAACTTGTTTCGCAATTACCTATAAATAGTTTCCACTATTTAACTGCTTTTTTATACTCTTCATTATACAACCACTCACACTCTATATCACTCCATTCCCGTTCCCGAAACACTTCGCCCGTCTCCCTGTTAACAGCATAACTTGTAAGATAATGATAATGAGTAAAAACAGGTTCATAACCATGAGTATAATAGTCTGTATAATCTGCAAAAATATAATATTCCTGATCTTCCGTCATACCTCTACATGAAAAATTTCTTACACAAGGAAACTCCTGATCTTCTGGAAACTGATATACATATACCGACTGTTCCTGTTTATATGTTCTTACAACTATTGAATCATAATCCCCCTCATCCGAATACATATAATAAAAAAGAACTCTTGCAGCTTGTTCCTCCAGCATCTTTCCATCTGAAACATCCTCATTAAAATATAACTGATTAACCGCCTTTTCATATGCTTCACTATAAAGCAATTTATAACCTGCATCAGTCTCTATCCATTGAGACTCCCGAAGAACTTCGCCTGTCTCATTTTCTGACAACAGAAGTCGAAAGTCTCCTCTGGCATGTTCCCCTGGCTCCTCCCATGTCTGAAAATCAAGGATCTTTTCCATGGCAAAGGAACTGATAAATTTTAAATCGGAATATTCAATTCTCCTTTGTAATCCTTCTCCCATAAACCTCTCCTATTCTTCCTGACCGGATGAAATGGGTTCTATTAATCCTCCATAGGCACAAACAAGAAATGATCTCTATGTCAATGCAGACAGCTTATCTCCTTCACTTGTTGCATCTGCGTTATTTCTAAGAATTATTATGGCATTAGCAGATTGGAAACAACAAACGTCAAAGCCAGCAAGAATCCTATCATTCTTGACAGCGAAAAAGCAGACCTACGTACTGTAAATCTGCTCTCTAACCTGTATAATAATCTGTCCAATATTTATGTACTGATGAAAAAGCCTTCTGACGCTGCAACTGTTTTGGAAAAGGCAATCTCCAGCCGCAGCCAGCATAACGAACTTGGACTTATGGAGTCCCACGAACTGCTACAGCAGCTCATAAACCTTACAAATATGCTCATACTTGCCAAGGATTATGACATGGCTGCACAGGTTCTTACACTCTATGAGAATACTGTATTAGAGCATGAAGGCTCACAGACATTTGACTATGGTATCTGCCAGTTTATGAATGGTGTACTTGCTCTATCAGAGGGAATCCCTGCAAAAGCAGAGACTTATCTGCTTTCTGCTGAAACAATAATCACAGATGTTATGGGGACTGATAACGAATATACGAAGTCAGTTTATAAGTATCTGTATAACCTGTATGCAAGATGGCATAAAACGGAGCTGGCAGATAGCTATCGTAACAAGCTTCTGTCCAGACCTGACAATTCTTTGCTTAAGTAATGTCCTACAAAATATGCCATAACAATATAAAAAAAGAGAGAGCAGAATCGACATTTCCTCTATCTCTTTTTTATTTACGTCAGCTTTGCTATGTCATAAATTCCCATTCTTTCCGATTTACAAAAGCTAACTGCCAAATCCAACTTTTAAATCAATTCGTTTTGCTCATCTCTCTTTGATGATGAATAATATTCTTTTCCAGTGTCCAAACATAAGGCTGCCAGCCTTCCTCCAGGATAGGATGCTCCACAATCAATTGCTATATGCTTGTTTCTGCGATAAATATAACCCGGATGTGGATTATCCTCTATCATCTGCGTAGGTGTATGTCCTGTTACAACATAAGTATTCTTAAAATACTGCACATCATAGTCCGCCCTTGTCCAGATTAACTCGTAAATAGAATAGTCCTCTATGTCCTTATCCGACGAATAGTTTCCTAATCCTGCATGAACCAAAAGATAGTTTTTGCCATTTACCGCTATCTCTTCATATATCAGAAAATCCTTTATAAAATCTATCACATCTCGCCTGGTCTCTGAATCTAATTGTCTGAACTCATCAATTGTTGATTTGCTTCCGTTATATTGCCAGGTCACAAGATTATCCAGCATTTTTTCATCCAATTCCTCTATGGACATATCTGTAATTTCCTTCATCAAAAATTCCAGACATTCTAACGCCATATACTCATGGTTGCCAACTATACATATAACATTGGGCATTTCCATAAGTTTCATAATGGTCTTTATTGGATGTGGTCCCCGGTCAAGTATGTCCCCTAAAATATAAAGTGTGTCGGTATTCTGAAACTGAATCTTATCAAGCAGATCTATAAACATATCATATTGACCATGTATGTCTGAAATAACATATGTAGCCATAAAAATCACCTTCCTTAATGTTAGTCCCACCCAATGTGAAGTTCTGATTTTTCCTTTATTATCTTTCTCATCTCTTCATAACCACCACTGCAAGCCACGTCTGCATGAATGTTCTCTCATTCACCCAGCAAAGTCTCTATCTCTATATCAGATAGTTTTCGATTAAACAAAAAATCAATACTATTATATGATAATCCGGTTATTTCTGCACAAAATCTCTCTCTCGTTTCCAAACAAATACAAGCAAGCCTTCCATTTGGAAGACCACATCCACAATCCATCATGTATACATTTTCCGGTTCATTCATCCAAATTGAATTTAATTTATCATCAAGGTAACTGCCATAAGGATTATTATATTGATAACACGAATCATGATGTCCTGTTAGCGAAACATAACCCTTTATACAGCTGCTTATATCGCTGATCTCGAATATCATCATGATTGTCTCTGACCATAATCTTGTGTCCTTTGAGTGTGGAAACAAATGCAATCAAGTCTTCCTGCGTGCCACGCATAGCCATATCTCCAAGAATATATACTGTGTCTCCATTCGTCACTTTTTTGTTCCATTTTTCCTCGATTGTTGAATGCATTTCGTCCAAATTATCAAATGGGAGGTCATCAAAATCTTTTCCTTCTTTTGTTACATTCTTATGAAATAAATGCAAATCGCTGATGTAATAATTCATAAGTGCTATTCCTCCCACTTTGGCAAAACAGTATATCTGCCACTATAATAGCCTTCCAAAAGTTTTTCCTTCAAATCATAATACCATGCTCTCATTGTAGATTGGAGATAGTATATTTCGCCTCTGCTATTTTCATCAATCTCTAATATGTTGCCCGTCGTTACATCCATGTGAAAGATGATTTTCTTTTCATTTCCACCATAATATTCGATAGTTAGATATTTATCAGCATCTTTTGCAAACACCATAACACAATTCAAAAGAATAGCTATGAGACGATACTCAGGATTCCACCATAATTCTTTTATGTTTATTGTTGTTTCTTCTATAGGTATCCATGCTAATACATTATCAAGTTCAATTACTCCTCCTCGGCTTTGCCTGAAGCTTCCCGCCTTTCCATTTTCAGTGTTCCATAATCCAGTGTCCCAACAACCAGCAGATAGATGGCCATTCTTCTCTATAATTAAGCAAACCTCAAAATCCTGGGGGAGCATATCTTTTATGAAATGAAATCCTGTTAATGTTATTTCTCCTGGCTTATTTGATATAGCAAATGCCTCATTTATATCCATAATTATCTTCTCCTTTGTTTTTTATATCTGACCTATTTTCACGCAGTTCCGCACTTGTCATAGGTCTGCGGTGTGATTGTACAAACATCACAGCTCTCTTTATCCCACTAACCATATTTATTTCCTGCTGTGAATATTCACCATAGTCTGTGACAATATCTACATTTTCTGGATCCTGCAAAACTTCTTCCAACACACTATCAAATCCATGGGCATGATCCAACTGACCATTACGCACGAAATGATATATTAACCCTGTTCCAGAGAACTCCGCCGCAATATAATCAACAGTTCCGCTTTCAAAACCATGCCCTGTCTGTACACACCAGATACCAGAGGTATCATCATAAACCGGGATATATTCACCAAGATATCTCTGCTCTAATAAATCATCTGTACCACCTGCATATTCAGGCTTGTTTTCCACTTCACTCATATGTCTGTTTTTGCTATACAGATTCGTGAGATATTTAAGATATGCAATTCTTTCATCTTTTTCATTCAAGGACATACGTTCAATATATATCGGATTAATATGCTCATGTTCAAACTCTCCCTGATATGCTACTCCATCAAACTTAATATCTACGCAAACCTGAACATCAGAATAATCTCCTCTGAGATTTTTATAAAGCTCATAATCATCGTCAAAATAACTTAAGATTATTCCTATCTTCTCGTTAAACATAGTTGTATTCCAGTTACCATAGAGACTTCTTACAATGTCACCATGCCGGAAATTATGTGGTATAAATACGAATTCAAACAACGATTCACTGTACGGTATATTTCCTGATGCAATATTTCTCTCATTGTAATATTGCTTGTCTTCCCTAATCTGTGATATAGCCTTTAATATCCTATTCCTTAGTGAATTATCAGTTATTTCATCCATAAACTGTTCTAACCACTTTACCTTTTTCTCATATGAAATCATAATGTGGTTTGCAACTATAGTAGCTTTCTCCAAATCTGTAAATTCGTGGTGAATGCTATGCAGATAAGCTCTTGTATCTTTCGATGAAATAAACTCATCAATAAAATCCTTTTCCATTCTAGACCTCCAAATAATACTGTCAACTGGCAAATCCTATTCTTTTGACTGCTCTTTTTCTTGCAGCTATATCTGGAATATCACACACTTCGATAGTCGTAATAAGTTCTTTTGTTATCTCATACTCCTTATACTAAGAACATTTCCGTTGTAAGCAACTTTGATTTGAGTTGAAGTTCTCCTAGTTGCTCAATATCCTTATTTGACAGCAAATACTCGATTGTTACGGAAAAAAAATTAGCAAATCTTATTAAAGTATCAATAGAAGGGTAACTTACAGCATTTTCAATATTTGATATAGCACTTGGTGTTAGCCCTATTTCTTTTCCAAGGTCACCTTGGGATAACCCTCGAGAACTACGTAATTTTGCTATATTTCTTCCTATGTATTTTATATCCATGTCCAAGTGACCTCCTTACATTATAATTGCAATTTCCTCTAATCCCTATATGCAAATAATAAAATCAATACACCTGTAGTGTTATCTTTTAACTTCTATTACCATTTGGGAATATAGCTTCTATCATCGATATAAATGTCGCAGCTAATTTTTCTCGAATTATTGCCATACAGTTTCTTTATTTCAGGCAGATTGTCATTTATGGCATCAAATACCAAATTAAATTCTTTGCACCATTCAATTGCTTGATGTAATGGTTCGCCCTCCCTGCATGTCCATAAAATAATCTTATAGCCCTTTCTTTGTAGTTTCAGCAATTTATTAATCAGTCTTATATTCGGTTCCCCTATGTCTGGCCAATTACCATGACATAGGGTTCCGTCAAAATCAACTGCAATTATCACATTTTTCATATTCTCACCATCAAGCTGCTACACGGGCTACAATCAAACTATGGTCTGGCACCCCTATTATCCTATGCTGTCCAAATACATCCAAATACTCTGCTTCTAATACCATCAATTTATCTGAAGTACATAAATGATCAATCTTCATATAGCCTCTATAGCTCATTCCGTCTATAGGCGCCACCTTGATATCTTTCTTCTCGAGCGATTCTGCAAACATTTGATAATTAAAAAATCTACGTGCTTGATCATTCCTATATTTTTCGCTAATCACTCCATGATTAATATCTCCTGTTATGCATAGATTTTCCTTGTTTTCAATAGAATCTATATAATCTAGTATCTTATCCCATTGTGTCTTTCTATCGATATAATCTGCATCATTGCCACCAGCAACCAATATTCTGACTGTGACGACATCAATTTTTTTCCAATCTTTTTCTACTTGAATGTGTAACATATGTGGATCTTCAAACATATTTATTAACCTTACCGGATACTCCTTTCTGACCATGCACAAGATCCCCCTCTGATTTAATGCATCCAGCCCTTTATACGGAATATATCCCGCTTCGTCAAATGTTTCCATGTATTTAGCATCATTACACTCCATATACTCGACATTACAATACATATCTGCTCCTAGTTTTAATTGTTTCTCAGCCACATCCTTTGATAAAAGATAATCACTATTTAATTTTCTTTTCTCTACTCGTAGATTTAATGAAGTTTCTACAATTTTTATTTCCATTCTTATGTTCTCCTTTAACTTAGTTTTTTTGTTTAACACACAAAATTATTAATGGTTTTATTTCCGCTTTTATATTATGCTTTAATTATTGGTGTGTCAAGTATAATTTTAATGTTTTTATTTCTGCTTTCATTTGACTATTTTGTAATAATATGTTATATTCTGCTTAATCAATAAAAGGAGAATAGAGGATTATTTTATGTATAATTATTTGCTAAATGTAACGGCATCTAATAAAAATGCCACATTCAATGATGAAATAATTGAAGATATCAAACATGCTTGTGTTGAAGCAAATTCTTCTACTAATTCAAATCGATATGGTAGAAATTTTTCTTTTGTATCCCAATTAGATAATAGAACCATTCAACTTCGACTTAAGTCAGAAACACCTATTATTGCCACTCGTACTATTTCCAGTATAACTCGTGCATTACTAAGAACATGCCCACACGAAAAACTAGAGCCTTTAAAATACAATGGCAGTCTACTTGTAGCTACTGTAGTAGAAGAATACGAAGAAGGTGCTGAAATGTATAATAATCTACAGCCTTACGAAATTGTCCAAACAGTAATAGAAATTTTTTTCGGTCAAGCATCTCTTGGGAACAATGATAAACAAACTGCAAAGGATTCTGCTGAAAAAATCAAAGAGATTGTAGCCAATTACAAGGCATCTATTCAGAATCATTAGACTATCATTTAGTCCCCAATTAATTTTGATTTAATAGTGTTTAGTTAGCTATCGTATTTGTTTTATCTGCTTTTCTCCATAGTTTCTTGCATCAGTTAGAATTGCATTTACCAATGTAAGATTCTTTTCATAATTTGGTGCAACACCTAGCTTCTGTTCCACTTTGATAATCAATGGAATCAGTGATGAATCGGTATCCCCTACAAACAAAAAACCTCTGCCAGACTCTCAGTTTTTATCTGATAGAAATTCTGTGCTGTTGCCCCGGCTCTTATCAGTTCATCTACTATCATCTGTATCTTTCTGTCCTGGTATGACCTGATGTTTTCCTCACTGATGGCACTTGCCATTTCGTAAAGTTCATCGAAACTGCCATGATATCCTGTATCCTTTGTATACTGCTGTAGCTGCTCAAATACCTGCATGGTGTCGCACACCTCAGTGCATAGTAACTGTGACTGTGTGGAAACAGGTAAGGATTTGAAATCAGAGAAGTTTGCTGGAAGTTGTGGTATTGCTTGTGGTTCTGACTCCTTATTTTCTCCCTGTCCGATAATATCAACCGCCATATCATCATTCTGTTGACATATAGAAATCTCTGATTCTTGCTCTGATCCCCCATGCTCTAACACAATGCTTTCAGGATACTTCTCCCTCACATACTCGTCATATGCCGGAAGCATTCTCTCAAAATATTCCAGTGGTTTTTGCTTCTTCTTTATGCTCATCTGCTCACTCATCCAAGTAAGATACTCACCTGCATATTCCTCCAATGCTGGCAGTCCTACAGTTTCATAGAACTTATTACTTGCGTCTAGATGCCATCTGCTGTATGTAAGAGACTTCCTTGTCCGCTGTTCCTCCTGCTCTCTTTCCTTACGCTTTGTATCCGCTTCCTCCCTGCGTTTCCGCTTCTGCTGTGCTTCCAGCTCTTTGCGGTCTTTTTCCCTGCGGGCTTCCTCGTCAGCATGATCTTAGCAAGTAATTCATCCAGCCTTTTCTTGTATTCTGCGTCCTTTCGCTTTTTTTTCCATGGGGATTCCGGTATGGCAGGATGCAGCGGATCTGTCTCCTTATCCTTGTTGGTTTCCGGTTCAAATTCTAGTCGAAGATAGGACTGATATAAGGCTTCTGTTATAATGCTGTCTGCAAGCTTTAACTCATGGTTAAGCTCTTTCTTCCTGTTCTTTAGTGCTTCAAGCCTTTCTATATTATCCTGTCGGATTATCTCTGCTTCGTCCTCTGTAACTTTTCCCAGCTTTCTGTTTTCTGCATAAATCATTTTCTGCTTAACACTGATGTCTGCTATTTTTTCTTCTATCTGAGCATGACGGTCAAGCATTTCATCTGCTGACTCGATTTTATGATTTACAAGATAACTATACTGCTCCTGCAGCTCATTCATACGTTTAAGGTCCTGATAGCGGCGAGCTGCCTTTGACTGAAAGCGATACACTTCCATCTGTCGCAGATGCACTATTTTTACATAGAAACTGCGCTGGTATTCGCTTGTCCAGTGCTTAAAGGTCTTATAATCATCATTTGTTATCAGTTTTACTGTCGTATCTTTTCCCTGTATTGCTGCAAGCATTTCCTCTATCTGTTCCACCGAAAGGCTCTCATCAAGTGTATCTAATCTTCGGAATTTTTTCATTCCTCCGGCTTTAATTGCAAGGTGTTTTCCTTGTTTTACCTCATAACCAAGCTCTTTTAAATTCCAAATAAATTCGTCCATATTTTCTGCATTTGACATACAATATTCTACATCTGAAAGCATGACTTCCTTCAAGGACTTCTGATACTCGTACTCGCCCCTGCTCATACGCTCGGAATCCTTGACATATTCCGACGGTATGACTGACCAACCATATTTTTCACAAAGGCGGTTGGTAATGGGCTGGATAATATTTTTCCAATCGCCTTTGATATACTGATACTTGTATCCGTCTATCATACTTACGCTGTTGAATACAATATGACTGTGCAGATGTCCCTTGTCTACATGCACCGCAAATAATGCCTCGTATCTGTCTCCCAGATATTCCTCTATGAATTCCTGCGTTAGCTGATACATGGTCTGCGGATCACCTTCCCCCACAGGACACGAAAGGACGACATGATAACCCTGCCGTCCTAACTCTTTTCCAAATATCTGCTTTGTTTCACACATCTGCTCGTACGCAAATTCTGCATCCGGCATTACATTTACACCTCCCACCAGTACACCGCCATCCGTTTTCACCGGATTGACGATATATAATAAGGAGCGGTGCAGGGAATTTGAAAGATTCCCATCCTTGCTTTTGGCTATATTCCATATCTTCGTAATCGACATATTCATCCCTTCTTTCTGTTAAATTTTCTTGCTAAATTATTCTCGTTAGATTGTTGCACCTAAAATTGATTGATATGCCGCATTCTCTGATGGATAGATGCCAGGCACATCTGTTACCTGTTTCTTATATACTGCAATAGGAGCTGCTGTATCTGTCGCAACTGCTCCTTTACATCCTGCACATCTGACTTCGAGATAAATACATTCGTATTTGCCATTCATGCTATCTGGTTGATGTTGTTGCCGATTGCAGATAGCTCATGCATCAGCTTCTGCCTGTCATCGTGAATGGTCATATCAACATTCCCACTCTCCAATTCCATTGTACGGATATATGCAGATGGTGTCATTCCTGTAGCCGCTGCTTTCTCCTCTATCTCTCTACGCTCACGCTCCGATACCCGAATGCTCATTGTCGTTCTTGGTGCCTGTCTGCTCTTTGGTCTGCCCATACACATTCCTCGTGTAATTCTTCTTATCTGTTTTGCTGTGATAATCACTCTGTCAGTCTTTGGAAAATCCATTTCCCCTGCTTTGGAAATTACTGTAACATGGTAGGCGATATACGGTTTTCGTGTTACGAAAACCCATCTCGTTAGTGGCGGCTGTCCCTAATACCCTGCTGGTACACACCTGCGGTGTGGGGTATATGACTGCATAAAACAAGCTTCACTAAGACTTGTTGTTATCTTTAGGGCATGAAAAAAGCAGACACATGAAATATTTCCACATATCTGCTTCTTTCATTGCATGTATACAGTTTTATATGATTGTTACTATAAATGGGCTACATACATTACAATTTTTGTAACCATATGACTTTAATTGTAATTGGCTTGTTTGCGATGGCTACGATTTTTACATCTAATGCATCCTTTTTTCGGATAATGGTATTAGATATTATCTATCCCGTAGCCTGCATGGAGTATTTTTCACTTCTTACAGCACCACATTACCATCTGACTATATGAATCGCTCCATAAACTCTGCTGGTGTCATAATCTCCGGTCTTTCCACATCAATATCAGTAAAGTCCTTGTCTCCTGTCACAAGAATATCAACATCCTCTATGATTGCTGTGTATAACACAGGATAATCCTTTCCATCCCTTATATCAAAAAGTCCGCTTTCCATATCGTTAGGCGTATATACATACTCAAAGCTCATCATCATAAGCAACTTATTTATTGCAGGCTCCTTATTCGGAAACTTCTTTCTGACAACACGCTTTAATTCATCCACCACATAAGAGGATAACACGAGCTGGTGCTGTGTAAAGATGCAATTCATCATTGCATCCATCTTAGAGCCGGGAAAAAGTAATGCTGATATCAGCACATTGGTATCAAGCATAATCCTCATCTACTTCACCACACTTTCTTCTCTGAGCTCTTTTATCATTGCCATTACATCATCATCATTTTTTAGACCGGCTTTTTCTGCCTCTCCGGCAAATGCTCTCTGTGCTTCACGCAGTGCATCCATAGATGAATTCATCATATAAATTCTTCCGGAATCCTCCATAAATAAAACCTTGTCACCATTCTTAATTCCAAGCTTTTTACGAATTTCAATAGGTATCGTTACCTGTCCTTTTGATGTTACTTTTGCTAATTCCATATAAAAACCTCCTTCAATCGGTAATATATTCCTTACTTTCCTTACAATTTAATTATATGCAGATTTCAAGAAATTATCAATCTCTTTTTCTGGGATTCTTACATTCCAAAAGAAGAATCAAGAAACTCGTTATCCTCCGGCTCATCATCAGCCAAAGCTTCTTGTCGAGGATAGGATAATTCCACACCAATCGTAAACGCTATCTTTCCCTCATCCACCATAGCAAGTATCTTGGGAATGAGATTTGTCAGCCTAATATACCTCTTTATTTGTGCTACACTTTCTCCGACCTGCCTTGCAAGAAGTTCGTTGCTGTTCATCATGGAATGCTCTTCAACAACTTCATTAGCTCTATTCCCCGAATTATCCGCTCTGCCATTTCCTTCTGTGTCACACTTCGGTCCAATTTGAGCTGAAGTTACATGATTTGCTTCATTATCCGCCAGCACTTCTGCACCATCATCTAATGATGAAACCTCCGGTAACCGCTTTCCCTGGTGCTTCATGGCATCAAGCTTCATCTTATACGCAAATGCTTTCTCACTTGGCTTCAGATTCTCTCTATGCAGGTTAGAGTCAACCATTGCCACAATTGCCTGATCATCATCCAGTTCTCTAATCACAACCGGAACCTTAATCTCTCCTGCCCATACAGCAGCTTCCTTTCGCCTGTGACCGGATATTATCTCATATCCATCCCTATAAGGATTCGTCCTTACCAGAAGTGGCACAATCACTCCTTCTTTCTCAATACTTTTCACCAGCTCGCATAATCATCTTCCCTGAAGTCCATCTGATATAATGAACTTCAGATATAAAGAAAGACCGCTCACTTTCAATTTTCTTGAAAATGAACGATCTCTCACGCTACTTTTATTTAGTTGAATGATGATGATATTATTTTGACATGGATGTGTTTCCACACACACTATCCAATACAACCGACACATTTACTCCGTCGGAAATTGCTTTTTTGTATGTTTTCCGGTCACTCTGGTCAAACCTAAAAAACCTCTCAAAGTGCCTAAACTCAAGGATTTTTACATATCGGTTCGATGTAGTGCAACTACCGTCTCCACATGCACCGTCTGCCCAAACTGGTCCACAGGGCGGACTTTTTGCAGTTCATAGCCGCCATCGCAGAGAATCCGCAGGTCTCTGGCGAGGGTGGCGGAGTCGCAGCTGACATAGACGATGCGCTCCGGCGCCATGCGGAGCATGGTGTCCAGACAGAGGGCATCGCAGCCCTTCCGGGGCGGATCCACCACAATCACATCTGGATGGCGCATCTCTTCATTTCCCTTGTCTTCCTTATGATAAAAATCCGTGAGAATATCTTCCGCTTTTCCCACAAAAAATTCCGCATTGGTGATACCGTTGTCGGCAGCGTTGCGGCGGGCATCCTGGATTGCCTGGGACACAATCTCCACGCCATAAACCTGTTTCGCACGACGGGCAAGAAAAAGTGAGATGGTGCCGATTCCGCAGTACAAATCCCAGACGGTTTCTTTCCCGGTGAGTCCCGCATATTCCAGTGCCAGACTATAGAGTTTTTCTGTCTGGACTGGATTTACCTGATAAAAGGACTGGGGGGAAATATGGTAAGTGACCGCATCCTTCTCATGGGCGAGGGAAAATCCCACCGTTTCCCGCATATGGATCGTGTCCTCGATGGTGTCGCTTCCCCAGATGGTGTGGGTTTCTTTTCCCAGTACCACATTGGTTTTCTCCCGGTTTATGTTCACACTGATGCTGGTCATGCCGGGAATCCCGGTCAGGCGGTCAATCAGCTCCTGCTGTCCTGGCAGCCACTGGTTTTTCTCCCTGTCCTGAGCCGGTGTGTTGATAATAAGACAGACCATAAGCTGCCCGGAGGTAAAACCCTTGCGGATCAGGATATGGCGCACCAGTCCTTTTCCTGTGGTTTCCTCGTAGGCACTGACTTTGCAGGTACGCATATAGTCCAGCACCGTTTCCAGAATTTCTTTATTTTCTGTGACGCCCAGGGCACAGTCCGTGTTGGCGATAATATCATGGGTGCGTCCGGCATAAAATCCGGTGACCAGATTTCCCTGACGGTCTGTTCCCACGGGAAAGAGTGCCTTATTGCGGTAGTGATAAGGCTCCTCCATTCCCACCACCGGCTCCATGACCTTGTCCACTTCCTCCGGGGTAAAACCACCCAGCCGGATGAGATTGTTCCGCACTTTTCCCTGCTTGAAGGCAAGCTGTTTCTCATAGGAAAGCGCCTGAATCTGACAGCCGCCGCACTGTCTGTGAAAAGCGCAGACCGTCTCACTCCGGTAGGGGGAGGGGGTCAGGATTTTCTCGCACCGGGCGTAGGCATAGTTTTTCTTGGGGCGGGTAATCCGCGCCTGCACCTCGTCACCGATGACTGCATCTTTGACAAAGAGGGTATAGCCTTCCACTTTGCCAATACCCTCTCCGTCATTTCCGATATCTTCAATTTTCACGGTTACAAGTTCATTTTTCTGATATGCCATAGGAAGTGTTTACTCCATTCTGGTGCTGTGGAGGTTGGAATCAAACAGGCGGTTGAATCCCATCCAGCCATTGTTATCCTGATTATTCTCCAGGATTTCTGCGAAGGTTTCCATCTTTGCATCGGTGTTATCCGCATAGGCGAGTGCCACCGCTTCCATGAGGGCAGGTTTCTTGGGGGAACCAAATTCATATTCCCCGTGGTGTGCCAGGATGCAGTGCTTTAACTCTGCCTCCAGGAATTTGGGAAATCCGGGAATCTGTCTTGCTTTCTCCGATACCATTTCACTGCCCATGACGATGTGGCCTAAAAACTGTCCTTCATCAGTGTAATCATTTTCCGGGAACAGGGAAATCTCCCTTGTTTTTCCCATATCATGGCAGATAGCGGCGGTAATCAGCAAGTCCCGTTTCAGCAGCGGGTAGGCGGTGCAGTAGTAATCGCAGAGTTTCGCCACGCTTAAGGAGTGCTCCAGCAGACCGCCCACAAAGCCGTGGTGGATGGTTTTTGCCGCAGAGGATTTACGGAATTTCTCGATAAAGGCGGTATCCTCCCGGAAAAAGGCGTTCAGTAACTGATTTAAATGGGGCTCCTTCACGGAGTCCACCAGAGCCAGCAGTTCTTTGTACATTTCATCGTTGTTTTTTTTGCTGACAGGGAGATAGTTGGCAGGGTCATACTCTCCCTCTTTGCAGCAGCGGATGCGCTTGACATTAATCTGTAACGCCCCCTGGAAATTGTTCACATCGCCGTAGACTTCTATGTAATCTAAGGTGTCATATTCATCAATTCCCGCGCTGTTGGGATCCCAGATTTTGGCATCGATGGTGCCTGTTTTATCCTGGAGAATCACAGTGTCATAGGGTTTGCCGTTCTTGGTCACTGCGGACTGTTTATGCTTGCAGAGATAGATGTCGAACACTCTGTCTCCTTCTTTGTATTCCTTAATGTACTTCATTGGTTATGCCTCCTCATTTATTCAAAAACTCCCAAATCCAGGGAAATTTCCATTTCGCGGTACTCATCCTGTCCCCGGCGCTCGATGATCAGTGTCACATTGCTTTCCGGCTCCGCCTTATACAAAGCCTTGGTCAGATCCTCCATGCTCAGAATCTGGTTTTCGCCGAACTGCACAATCACATCCCCACTCTGGATTCCCACATGCATGGCAGGGGAACCCATCTCGATGGAAGTGACATAGGCTCCATAAGGCACACCCTGCCGGCTGTTCGCCAGCTCCGGAATGTCAGTGCCGCGGACACCCAGATAGGCGATGGGAACACCGTTGGACAGCTTTTCCACCACCTGTTTCAGTTCAGAGATGCCGATGGCGCTCACCAGATTTTTCATGTCCGATGCGTTGTAGCTGTTGTCAATAATACCCAGTATCTGCCCCTTGAGGTTGATAATCACCCCGGAGGCACTGGTACTGCCGTAAATACTGGTGGTAAGCAGTTTGAAATTGTTGTCCACCAGATTCAAATTCGTCCCTGTGGATGTGATGGTTCCGTAGCTTACCGAATCCACGGTTCCCGTGGGACTTCCGATGGCGATAATGGGACTTCCCGGCAGGCTGGCGCCGTTGGAGCTTCCCAACTCCGCAATGCAGATGGAATTCTGGGTCATCTTGGACAGATTTTCCAATTCCACCGTAAAGACTGCCAGTCCGGTGTTGGCATCACTCTGTTTTAACTCTGCCACGCTCATGCTGCCATCGGTAAAGGTAATCAGGATGCTTTCTGCCCGCTCCGTCACACTTTTCCGGGAAAGAATCAGCAGCTGCTTGCCGTTATTGCCAATAATGACACCGGAGGTCTGACCCTTGCTCTGGTACACATTATCGAACCAGTCCACATCATTTTTCACGCCAGTGACGGTCACCAGGGCTTTTTCCGCCTCGTCTGCCACCTGTCCAAGGGCGTTGTACAAGGTTTTATAATCATCAATATCCAGTTGGAAATTGGCAAACATCTGGGTCAGCTGTTGATCTACGATGCCCTCTGTCTCCTCATAGCTGGGACTGTTGTCCTGCTGTTCTTCCTCCTTGTCCGTCAACATTTCCTCCGGGAGAACCTCGTTGACTTCCTCCGGGAATTCCACCACCTCCGGCTCTTTTTCCGGATAAATCCAGTTGCTTAACACCGGTTCTAAAATGGTAAATACCAGGCAGGCAATCAGTGCAAAAAGCACTGCCATCACTGCGGTGATAATGGTTCTCCTTGCCAGTTTCTTTTTGTTTAACGGACGCTCCTTGATGCGCTCCTTCATAAAGTCAGAGTCCTGTTTCGGCTCTGCCTGTGGTTGATTCTTTTCTTCCATATTGAAAACCGAACCTCACTTTCACTCCCCTTAGTATATCTGATTCCCCCTGTAAAGTAAAGAAAGTTACTGCCCACTCAGCAACAAAGCACTTGCTGTTTTGTTGCGTGAGAAAATGATTCAGGTGTGAGCAGACTCCTTTTGCGGAGCAAAACTTAAAAGGAGTCTGCGAATTATTACTGGAACGAGGTACGAGTGACAGTAGTATTTTTGTCGGCGATATGATATGATTTGTCTTATGAATAAGAAAGTATATCGAACACTGGAATACAATAAAATCATTGACCGGCTGGTGGAGAAAGCCGGTTCCGCACCGGGAAAGGATTTATGCCGGAAGCTTCTTCCTTCCACAGATTTGCAGGAAATCGAAACCTGGCAGATGCAGACACGGGATGCCCTGACCCGTCTCTTCGGCAAAGGGAGCATCAGTTTTGGAAGCAACACAGATTTAGGCTATGCCATCAAATCCCTGGAAATTGGCAGTTCCCTGTCCTGCTCGGAGCTGTTAAAAATCGCGGGCATGCTGGAAAACACTGCCAGGGTAAAGGTCTACGGCAGAAGTGAAAAGGAGGATGTACCCGATGATTCCCTGGATGAAATGTTTCGTTCCCTGGAGCCGCTGACACCCCTTTCCTCGGAAATACGGCGGTGTATTCTGGCAGAGGATGAGTATGCGGATGACGCCTCCCCCAATCTGAAACGAATCCGGCGGCAGATGCTGTCCACCAACGATAGGATTCACACTCAGCTGAACAATATGGTAAATGGCTCCTACCGCACCTATTTGCAGGATGCAGTGATTACCCTGCGTGACAACCGTTACTGCATCCCCGTCAAGGCAGAGCACAAGGGAAATGTGCCCGGCATGGTGCATGACCAGTCCTCCACCGGCTCCACTTTATTTATCGAGCCTGCCGCTGTCGTTTCCTTAAATAATGAACTTCGCCAGCTGGAAATTGAGGAAATCAAGGAGATTGAAGTCATTCTCGCCACCCTCAGTGCGGAGGCATCCGCCCACACCCGTGAGCTTGCCAACGACCAGGCGGTGATGACACAGCTTGACTTTATTTTTGCAAAAGCATCCCTGGCCATGGAGCAGAATGCCACCATGCCGATTTTCAATACGGAGCATTATGTGAATATCCGCAAGGGACGCCACCCCTTACTGGACAAGAAAAAAGTGGTGCCCATCGACATTCATTTGGGAAAAGATTTCGATTTGCTGGTGATTACCGGCCCCAATACCGGCGGTAAGACCGTTTCCCTGAAAACCGTGGGGCTATTGACTCTCATGGGACAGGCGGGACTGCATATTCCGGCATTGGATCGTTCCGAACTTTCGATTTTTACAGAAGTTTATGCAGATATCGGGGATGAGCAGAGTATTGAGCAATCTTTAAGCACCTTCTCCTCCCATATGACCAGTATCGTATCCATTTTGAAATATGCGGATGAAAATTCCCTCTGTCTCTTTGATGAATTGGGCGCGGGAACTGACCCCACAGAGGGTGCTGCATTGGCGATTGCCATCCTGAATTTTCTCCATGACCGTGGCATCCGCACCATGGCGACTACCCACTACAGCGAGTTGAAGGTGTACGCATTGTCCACCCCCTTTGTGGAAAATGCCTGCTGTGAGTTTAATGTAGAAACCCTGCAGCCCACCTACCGGCTGCTCATCGGTATTCCCGGAAAAAGTAACGCCTTTGCAATTTCGTCCAAATTGGGGCTCTCCGATGAAATCATTGAAGCAGCGAAGACCCAGATCAGTCAGGATAAGGAAAGCTTTGAGGATCTGCTGGCAGATTTGGAGAAAAGCCGCATCACTATAGAGAAGGAACAGTTGGAAATCCAGGCAAACCGGAAGGAAATCCAGTCTCTGAAAAACCGTCTCCGCCAGAAGGAGGAGAAAATCGATCAGTCCCGTGACCGGATTCTCCGGGAGGCAAACGAGGAGGCGAAAGCCATTCTCCAGGAGGCAAAAGAAGTGGCTGACGAAACCATCCGGGATTTCCAGAAAGCGGATGCGGAAGGCATTACCATGAAGGAGCTGGAACGGCGCCGTCAGAATGTGCGGGATCAGATTGCCGCGAAGAATGAAAAACTGGCAGTCAAAGCAGAGCCACCCAGACATAAGGAGTTAAAGCCCAGCCAGTTGAAAAAAGGGGACAGCGTGAAAATTCTTTCCATGGGTCTTACCGGCACTGTCAGTACTCTGCCGGATTCCAAGGGAAATCTTTTCGTCCAGTGCGGCATCATCCGCTCCCAGACCAATATCAGGGATTTGATTCTGGTTCCGGATCCGAAACCTGCTGCTCCGGTATTACAGCGTACCGGCGCCGGCAAGATCAAAATGTCCAAGTCTGCCAGCATTTCCACAGAAATCAATCTGCTGGGCATGACAGTAGATGAGGCGCTTCCTGCTCTGGACAAATACCTGGATGATGCCTATCTGGCGCATCTGCCCAGCGTGCGGATTGTCCACGGAAAGGGAACCGGTGCCCTGCGAAATGCAGTGCAGAATCATTTGAAACGGATCAAGTACGTTGCATCCTACCGTTTGGGTGAATACGGAGAAGGTGACGCAGGTGTCACAATAGCAGTGTTTAAAGAAAAATAAGGCAGGTAAACTATGGTTAGCAAACAAAAAATTCTAATCGTCGACGACGATAATAATATTGCGGAGTTGATTTCCCTTTATCTTACAAAGGAATGTTTTGAAACCAAAATCGTAAATGACGGCGAATCCGCTCTGCTTGCAATGGATTCCTTTGCACCGAACCTGATTCTGCTGGATCTGATGCTCCCCGGCATCGACGGATATCAGGTCTGTCGTGAGGTGCGTTCCAAGTCCTCCACCCCCATTATCATGCTCTCAGCTAAGGGCGAGGTCTTTGACAAAGTGCTGGGGCTGGAACTGGGTGCAGATGATTATATGGAGAAACCCTTTGATTCCAAGGAACTGGTTGCCAGAGTGAAAGCCGTTTTACGACGCTATAAACCCGCCACTGCGGAGACTCCCGCACAGGATATCAAAGGTGTGGAATATCCGGATCTGTCTATCAACCTGACCAATTACTCCGTGATCTATATGGGTCATACCATTGACATGCCTCCGAAGGAATTGGAGCTTTTATATTTTCTGGCCTCCTCTCCCAACCATGTTTTCACCAGGGAACAGCTTCTGGATCAGATCTGGGGCTATGAATATATCGGGGACACCCGCACCGTGGATGTACACATCAAACGTCTCCGGGAAAAAATTAAGGATCATGATTCCTGGAAAATTTCCACCATCTGGGGTGTGGGTTACAAGTTTGAGGTAAAGGCGTGAGAAAGACTCTCTACTTAAAATTTTGTCTTGCATATTTGATCTTTGGCTTCTTCGGCTTCATCATTGTGGCTACCTTTGTATCCAGCATGACCTTCGAGCATCTGCGCCGGGAAAAAGCCGATGCACTTTACAAGGAAGCCACACTGATTGCAAATACCTATGCAAGCGACCTGTATGACAACAACACGACTCTGGATACGGTAAAGTACCAGCTGGATGCCCTGGACACCTATCTGTCTGCCACCATCTGGATCATCAATCCTTCCGGCCGTATGATTCTGGATTCCTCCGCTCCCATGGATGTGGAAAACGAAGTGGTGGTAGAAAACTTTGATCCTACGGTGACACAGGGCTCCTACTATACAGTAGGCACCTTTTTTGACAGTTTTGATGAGAAAATGATCAGTGTTTTCGCTCCCATCACTTCCAATTATATGGTAAGGGGCTATGTGGTCATCCACTATCCCATAAGCAGTATCCAGGCCTCCAGCGACAGTCTGCTGAATATTTCCTACATTATGCTGGTGATCCTGTTCCTTTTGTCCCTGATTATTGTCATTTTCTTCACGGAGATGGTATATATACCTCTTCGCAAAATTACGGAAGCCACAGAACAGTACGCTGCTGGAAATATGCACTATGAGTTTTCCGTGGACAGTGAGGACGAGATGGGCTATCTGGCGGCATCCTTAAACTACATGGCAAGCGAAATTGCCCGTTCCGAGGATAATCAGAAAAAATTTGTGGCTAACGTGTCCCACGACTTCCGCTCTCCTCTGACTTCCATCAAAGGCTACCTGGAGGCCATGCTGGACGGTACCATTCCACCGGAAATGCATGAAAAGTATCTGACCATTGTATTAAACGAGACAGACCGTCTGACCAAGCTGACCAATTCTCTGTTGACCCTGAACAATCTCAATACCAAAGGAGTGATGCTGGAGCGCACCGACTTTGATATCAACCAGGTCATCCGCAACGTGGCTGCCTCCTTTGAGGGAACCTGCAGGCAAAAAAATGTGGCCATTGAACTGGTTCTCGTAGGCGACTATCTCTATGTAAACGCTGATATGGGCAAAATCCAGCAGGTTCTGTATAACCTGTTGGACAATGCCATTAAATTCAGTCATCATGATTCCGCCATTAAAATTGAGATAACGGAAAAAAGAAGTAAGATCTTTGTGTCGGTAAAGGATCGGGGAATCGGTATCCCGAAAGATGATTTAAAATTGATCTGGGATCGTTTTTATAAATCAGATCTCTCCCGTGGTAAGGATAAAAAAGGAACCGGCCTGGGCCTATCCATTACAAAAGAGATTATCCATGCCCACGGCGAACATATCAATGTCATCAGTACGGAAGGTGTAGGGACAGAATTTATCTTTTCTCTGCCCAAATCCGATATCGATGATGAGGAAGTATAAAAGAGTGCCATTTTGTGGCACTCTTTTCTTTGATGCTTTTTATTTATGTTTCTTTATAGTTCCTTTTTCGGCTTTCTTCCACAGCTCTTCCGTTCGGTACAGAAACCACTGACCTCGCACTTGGGCATAAAATAATGATCGACCAGATACTTCCACTCTTCTGAATAATCGCTGAGTGCCTTGCAGATGTCCTGCATCAGCTGGCGATACTCCCAGTAGGCTCTGGTACACATACGCTGATGGCTCATCTCGATGAGACTACGGACATTGCGCTTGTCCACAATCTTGGTAGTCATGCCTAACGGCAGAAGCAATGCCGCATCCTCTCTGGGGATTTCACATTCACTTTCCAGTTCTGCACAGGTTTGGGTGATCATCTCCATTGCCTGCACATATTTCTCTTTTGCCACAGGATCTACTTCAATCTTTGGTGGAATCACGTAGTCAAAATTTTGGTAATTGATATACCTGGTGCTTGCCTGTAATCTGGTTGGAGCCCCGCCGATGTGGGTATACCATTCTCTGATCACTCTGGCGGAATAGCCATCCAGAATCAGTTCTACGTTGACATATTCCATCACTCTTCCATGTCCGGAAATAACGCAGTCCAATCCACGTTTATAGTTTTTCTCCTGATCTGACAGATCAGAACCCCAACAGATTCCTGCTCTCTCACCCATTAAGGTAATCGGATTTTTCGTTGTCTCTTTAATGATTGTTACCGTTCCCATTGACCTTTCCTCTTCCCTTTACTGCCCGTCTGTCACTGGTGCCGCTGTCCCGTTTTCCACAGTAAATTCTGCAGTCACCCAGTATGCAGCGGTAAAGTCCGCATAATTTTTGGCAATCCGGTATGTTCCATCCGGCAGGGTTCCGTAGAGATCTTTCCAACCGAATTCGTAGGTATCCGTACAACCATCGGGAAGCCATAACAGTTCTCCTGTAATGGCACTGCCGGAGCCTTTCTGCTTCAGATCATACCAGGTATCATTTTGTAATACCTGCACTGCGTAGTCCTGACTGTAGGAAAGATCAGAACCGGAGATATTTTCCACAAGAACGGTAGCTCCATCGGGAGTGAGAAGACCCGCATCCTCTGCAAAAATCATGGTCAGTCCCTCCAAGGTGGAATCTTCCAAATACACCGCACTACCTTTTTTTAATTGGTTTCCACAGCCAATCATGGAGAAAGACAGGCACAGTATCATACCTGCTGCTATCATATGTCGTAATCTTGTCTGTTTCATTTTCTGAATCATCCCTTTCTGCAAATTGTAACTTTCATAAATGAGGTTTACCGGCGATCTCCCGGCAGATAGGTTGCCCGTTCGCCTCCGATAAATTTCGCTCTGGTTCTGGCACATACCAGATTTGCTTCGCCAATCCTGGAAATTGACAGACGTACCGGAACTGCCACATCCCTCAAATGCATACCGATCAATGTGTCTCCGATATCCATGCCCGCCTCTGCCCGGATATGCTCTACTGCCACCGGCTGTTCCATATATTTATATGCCATCGTTGCAAAAGATCCACCGGCTTTGGGCTGGGGCACTACATTTACGATCTCATACCCTCTGGCGCGTGCTGCTGCTTTCTCCAGAATAAGCGCACGGTTTAAGTGTTCACAGCACTGGGCTGCCACATAAATTTCCTTTTCATTCGCCGCACGATACACACCGCTAAACAGTTTTTCTGCCAGTTCCGGTCTGGAATCCGAACCGATTTTAGCTCCTGCCACTTCACTGGTGGAACATCCCACAACCAGCAAATCTCCGGGTTCTAACTTTGCGATTTCCAAAAGTTCTCTGGTTGCTTCATAAACCTCTTGCTCAATATCACTCATAACAATCTACACAGTCCTTTCTATTTTATATCGAACCACATAACTGTCTTTGCCCTTTTCCTTGACCTCATACATTGCCATGTCGGCCTCATGAATCAGGTCTTCATACTCTATTTCCGTTCCCAAGGCAACAACCACTCCAATACTGCAGGTCACCTTCATGACTCTGCCTGTCTCGGTATTGACCACTCCTTTGCGGATTTTATTCTGCCCCTGTACCAGTATGCGGAGGGAATAGTTTCCTGTCTCCTGAATCCGCTTTAAGGTATATTCCAGCTGCTCAATGGGATGTATAAACTGACCGGTGACAAAAATATTTCCTGCCAGAATGATCACTGTCACACAGACTGCTGTGATAATAAGCAGAATCAGGTAGTTTCTTGAATCCTGGGCACGGTTGTAAGTCAAAATTCCAGTCATAAGATAGAGAGGTACCAAGGAAAACACAATAAGAAAAATAAATAAAGACTTTTTGATCTTCATATTGGCATCCTCCTTTACAATATATGAGTCTATATTACTACATTTTACAATTTCTTACAACCGCGTTCCGTGTCCAGACCATATGTGATCAGGTTACCAGCACACCGTACCGAAGCTGTTTCCATCGGCATCGGTGACATCAATTTTAAAATTCTGGAAATCATCTCCATCTGCATAAATGACGGTATGATACCGGGAAGCATACTGAATCATGGATAGCCACCGGATGTCCTCCCACTGGCTCTGATCCGTGCTTACCGTCAGAGTGGCATGGATATCCGGCTCCGCCAAAAGCATAAGAGATGTCAACGGGCTGGTCTGATCAACGAGAAGAATTCCGCTGATGGACTGGGCAAATTTATCTGCCTCCTGCTGCCAGGACGCATACTCTGCATCGCACCGCCGATCCGGCAAGTCATAATTTTCCCTAAGATACTCTCCCAGATACCGGGTTACCTTCACCGCACCGGAAAGATTTAAGTGGGAATCTGCATCCAGGCAGTCCGTATCGTAATCCACCACATCCATATCCAGAAAATTCAGATAAGGCACCTCACAGGCATCCGCTATCTCATAGCCCAGATTGGCTTCCCGCTGTTTGTCCCCGCTGGCTGGGAAAGGCAGGTAGGTCAGCACCACATCAATGTCTCTTGCTTTACATAAATTCAGAATTTTCCTCAGATATTCCACGCCCACAGTGTCGCTGCCGCAGACTTCGCTCCTGTCCAGTTTCACAGTTGCCTGGGGCACTGCCACCGAGTAACCGGGAGCTGCACCTTTGTAAGAAAGAGGCTGATAATGGAAATCCTCCGCTGTCAGTTCGCTCCATCTGTCATGATAAATGATAAAATCCGCCAGAAATTCCGCTTTTTCCCCCGCGGTGTCAAACAGGTCGTTCACCATCCGGATTTTGTTCCAGGAAAAAGGGATGGAATCCAGTGAAACATGGGTCTGGTTCACACTCACCAGGGAGGTTTTCTGGTTTTCACTTAAATAGGATAAATCCAGCACTACCACACTGGGGTCCGTGTAGTCTAACGCGTTGACCAGCACCCAGTAGGTGGTGGCAAGCTGGTTGCCGTGTCCCGCCATATTGTAGGAACCGATGCCCTGCTCCTGCCACAACTGGAGGGGCAATACCCCGTTGGAGGTATGGCTGGTGCCCAGAAAGAGCACATCAAAATTTTCCTCCGCCTCAAAAAATGCATCGTACATCTGCGCCGAGGTTTTCCGCTCAAACACCCTGGAAAGTCCCACCACAATAAGACAGAGCCCCAATGTGAAAAGTAATGCCTTTATCAGATTTTCAGCCTTCGTCTGCATAAAAAACAACATCCTTTTTCTTTGCTGGCAGATTGCCCTCTGCCGCAGGGTAGCCCAGTGCCGCCATACACCATACCCGGTGTCCGGCAGGAATACCGAATTCACCTAACATGTCACGGATAACCTCATCCTCCCAGAGATAAAACAGAGGGTTAAGCCAGGTGGAGCCGATTCCATAGGAATGTGCCGCCAGGAAAATATTTTCCGCCGCACAGGAGGCATCCTGACATCCGGTGGCATTGCGGATATCGTTGGAAATGAGAATGAGACAGGCGGGATTTTCAAAGCCGTAGGCCTTGACCTTGGAGAAGGCTGCACGCTCCTTCACCACTTCCTTAATATGCCGGATATTTTTCTCATTCTGAATCACGGTAAAACGCCAGGTCTGCATATTCCGTCCGGTGGGGGCATAGTAACCTGCTTTCAAAATCATCTCCAGTTTTTCCGGTTCAATCTTTTTATCGGTAAAACGGCGGATGCTGCGTCTGGACAGGAGTGCCTGCATGACGGGATTCATCAGTTCCTCATCGCCCCGGCTTTCCCACAGACTGCGGATGGCTTTTCTGTCGATTTTGCCCATGCGGTTTCTGGGCAGTGCCTCCACCACCACATAATGCTGGGGAAGCTTGTAGCGTTCCATTCTGGATGCCAGAAAGGTCTGAAGTCCACCCACGGTGAAACCGGTGCCCACTGCCACATACAGGACGGGTACCTGACCCAGCACCTCGTTGGTGTCATGGACGCCGATACAGGCACATTCTTTTACAAACTCGTACTGACAGGCGATATTTTCCACCTCGATAGGGGAAACCTTCTCACCGCCCACGTTGATGATATCGTCAGCCCGTCCCAGCATGTACACATAGCCGTCGCCATCGGTATATACCATATCGCTGGTGATCAGCCAGCCGTCTTTCAGGGTTTCCGCAGTCAGCTCCGGACGGTTCCAGTAACCTGCCATCTGCATGTCACCCCGCAGTGCCATGCGTCCGGGATGCTCTCTGTCGCTCCGGATAGGTTTCCCTGCTTCATTTAAAACCCGGACTTCCACATTGGGGAGGGGTTTTCCCACCGCACCAATCTGGTCGGGATGGGTTGACACTTCTGTCACATTGGTAAAGAGTGCCCCGCCGGACTCTGAGGAGCCCCAGGTGTTATAGATGATAGTATGGGGCAGTTCTGCGGTGAGGCGTCTGCGCTGGGCAATGGTGAGGCTGCCTGCACCAACTTCGATATAGCGGAATTTGCTCATGATGGGCACAAACTGATCCTGCATCTGTCCACGGAGGATTTCCATGGAGGCAGGAACGGCAGCCATGGCGGTGCAGTCAAAGGCGGTCTGGTTATTTTCCACTTCCTTTGCAAAGGCAAAGCCGTTCTGTAGAACCACCATGGCACCCTGATAGAGTGTCGCCCGGAGCACCCGGAGGGCAAAAGAATGGTTTAAAGGAAGGGGGAGCAAAAGCCGCTCGTCCTCCCGGATACCAATACCCTTTATGGTGTTGGACAAAATGTTATAAACTGCCTTATAGGTAAGGATGACGCCTTTGGGTTTACCGGTGGTTCCGGTTGTAAAAAGGAGCTCCGCCATATCCTCCGGCTTGGGCATTGTATAGTCCGCATAGGTTTCCGGTGTGGGGGCAGCGTAAAGCTGTTTCATGGAAGAAACGGTACAGTGCCCGCCCCAGTCTTTGCCGGATTTCTCTTTCATGGGTTTATCGGTGAGAAAGAGGGCTGCCCGGGCGTCCTCGTAGACGGCAGCGGCGTTCTCCGCGGTGGTATTTTTGTCGATAAAGACGGCGATAGCGCCGGCATACTGGATGCCCAGGTAGACTGCTGCCATTTCCGGTTTGGAGAGAGCCGTAAAAAGAACCCGGTCACCGGGCTTTATGCCCATAGTCCTAAGGGTGGTTCCAATGGTCTGTATGCGCTCTGCCAGCCGGGCGTAGGTGAGGGTTTCTTTTTTGAATGCCACAGCGACAGTGTCAGGCCTGGTATGGGCGAGTTCCAGAATGCGTTGTACGAGAGTGTTCACAGGGGTACTCCTTTTCAATTAGAGATATTTCTCAATGAGTTCTGCCATGGCATCGACAGAGTTGAAGTTTTCGGGGATGATGTCTTCGTAGGGGAGTTCAACACCAAATTCCATGGACAGAGCAGAGATGATTCCCACAATGGTGAGGGAGTCTAAAATTCCGTCATCCACTAATTCCTCGGAACATTCAAAGTCGATCTCGGGATAGTTTTCTTCCAATACGTCTAAAATTTTTTCTCTCATAAGTTTTCTCCTTTTTCTGATTATTTAATTATTTCGATCAAAATCCACCATATATGAACGAGCTGGCGTCATAGACCGATCCGTATCTGGCAAAGATAAGCAGAATCACACAGGCACTGTAGTACACCAGCCACCGCACAGGAAGGGAGCGTTTTGCCAGCCATTCCCGGATCTGGATGTGTTCCTGCAAAATATCAACGAGCCAGATCAGTGCCACTCCAATGAGCGCCACTATGAAATTTTTCCGGTCTAAACCAAATCCAAACAGGCTTCCCTGGGTAAAGGCGCGAATCCCGCTCCCTGCAAAAAGCTGACGCACCAGGACGGTAAAACCCGTCAGTGTTCCGGTAACGGTGAGCATCCTGCCCACGCAGAATACCAGAAAAGTGCGTACCATCTGGAAAACCTGGAACCATTTCTTTTTCGGATCAATATGCAGCCTTGCATTCAGCTGTTTGGTTTCCTTGGCAAAAATGGTTTCCAATATAATAAGGATACCCCAATATAAGCCCCAGACTACATAATTCATGCCGGTACCATGCCACAGTCCGGTGAGTAACCACACTACAGTCAACGGAACTGCTGCAGACACCACCTGCCCGGCACGGTTTCCGTGCTTTTTCCGCACCTTTACCGCCCATTTCATAAAACGGGGATTCATGGCAATAGGCATGTAAATATAGTCTTTAAACCAAGTGCCCAGAGTAATGTGCCAGCGCCTCCAGAATTCCGCTGCGTTTTTGGCAAAGAAGGGACGGCGGAAGTTTTCTTCCAATGTCACGCCCATGGTCTGGGCAGCTCCACAGACAATATCCATACAACCGGAGAAATCTGCATATAGTTCCACTGCTCCCAGTACAATGGCAAACAGCATTTCCAGCCCGGCATGATAATCCGGCATATCCCAGACCGCCATTGTATATAATGCCAGTCTGTCTGCCACCACCATCTTTTTGAAAAATCCCCAGAGCATGCGTTGCAGACCGAAACAGATTCTCTGATATTCCGGTCCGGGCAAAGCATCAAACTGCTTTAACAGTTTGTCATATCTTCCGATAGGCCCCTGTACGATGTGGGGAAAGTAGGTCATGCACAGCAGAAGTTTCAGGAAATTGTTCTCACAGGATGCCTTTTTCCAGTAAATGTCCAGCAGGTATCCCACCGAGGAAAAGGTATAATAGGAAATACCGATGGGTACCAGAATACTCTGCACATGCAAAAGCCGTGCTATCTTCACAAACGCCAGAAAGCCCACAATGAGAACCAGCGCCGCCACCAGATATTTTTTGCTTTTTTTCTTATATTCCGCAAAAAGTACCGCCTGTTCCTTGGGTGTGAGTCCTTCTTTTTCCTTATCATACCCGATATAAATTTTTGCAATCCGTCTGCTGCACAGATAAACGACGACAGCAGTGCCGATGAGAATCATCAACACTGCCGGGCCTGCCGCCAACAGATAAAATATGAAGCTGCCTGCGAGAATGACTGCCTGCCGCAGCTTTACGTCCGGCATCAACAAATAGCATATTAAAAAAATTGCAAAAAATACAAAAAATCCAAGAGAATTATAGGTCATTGTTGCAGCCTTTTCTATAAAATTTTATAGACAGTCCAAAACTGAATGAAAACTTATCTGATAACAAGATTATATGGCATTCTGTACAAAAATAAAATGCAAATTTTTTGATTGAGATAAATATAAAATGTTACTCTTTACTTTCATTAAAAGGAAACAGGATCTTTTGGCATTCCGGCTCGTACATATTGTCTTTGGTGACGATGGTGGTAGCGGTATCTATCTCAGCAGGAACATTGGTCTGTCCATTTACAAGACTCACTGCTGTTTCAATTCCCAGATATCCCATCGCATAAGGATTCTGCACAATGAGGGCATCCACCTCCCCGGTCTCCAGCATTCCTACAGAAACCACATTGGAGTCAAAAGCCACCACATGAACGCTGTCTGCCAGTTTCAGATCCCGGATTGCCCATCCTACTCCCAGGCTTGTCCATTCGTTAAAGGTGACCACAACATTCATCTGCGGATTGGAAAGCAGCATCTTCCGGGTTTCCTCCCTGGCATCTTCTATAGTGGAAAGTACATTGATCGTGCTAATCTCCCTGACCCGTGTATCCTCACCCAGCACATTCCTGCATCCCTGTTCTCTCTGCTGTCCATTGGCCGAATTGATTCCATAGTTGACAATACCTACATAGAGTTCTTTTCCATCCGTTTCCAAAGCTGCCCTGCCGGCCATACCACCTGCTTCATAATTGTCGGTTCCGATCCTGCAGGATACCCTGGTGCTGTTTACATCACTGTCAATGACAATTACTTTGATCCCCTGCTGGGCTGCCTGATCTATAACCCCTGCACTGGCGTTGTAATCCACTGCCGAAAATACAATGGCATCCACTCCCTCTTCCATTGCCTGGCGCACCAGCATGTTCTGTTTCTCGTAATCCTCCTCTGTTTCCGGTCCATCAAAAGTAATGTTGACATTGTATTCCGTAGAGGCAGCACGTACACCTGCGTACACGCTTTTCCAGAAAGAGCTGATCGTGGACTTCGTGATAACCGCAATCCGGGTTTTTCCGTTCTCCACCCGTTTGCTGCATCCCCACAGGCAGAACAGGAACACCAGTATCAAAAATAAACTGAAGATTTTTCTCCCACTTTTCCGCATTTCTTTTTCAGACTTTCTCCCATCCGGCAGCATCCTTCTGCACTACTTTTGGCATCCGTATCGTCACGATGGTTCCTTCATCCAGTTCGCTTTGAATGGAAAGCCCATATTCCTTTCCAAAATAGATTTTGACTCTGTCATTCACATTTTTAATTCCGATACCCGAATTATCTCCCGGTTCTTTATCTAAAATAGAATTGCACTGTTCTTCCGTCATGCCTACACCATTATCCTCCACCTGGAAGACAATATCGTCGCCTTCCCCATAGATGCGAATCAGAATATAACCTTCATCTACCATACGGCTCAACCCATGATTAATGGCATTTTCGATAATAGGTTGTAAGGTAATTTTGTTACAATAACAGGGAAGACATTGTTCTTCCACCTGGAATTCATAGGTAAACTGATTTTTATAGCGGAAGTTTTCAATTTTCAGATAGCTTTTTGCATGCTCTACTTCTTTTTCAATGGTAATCAATTCATGGCCTTTACTAATACTGATACGAAACAGTTTTGCCAGGGCATTTACCATCTCCACTGCATCCTGACAGCGCTCCGCCTCACAAAGCCACCCGATGGCATCCAGCGTATTGTACAGGAAATGGGGATTAATCTGTGCCTGTAACGCTTTTAATTCTGTCTTACGCAGGGAAATTTCTTCCTGACGCACCTGATTCATCAGATTCTGGATTTTTCCCACCATATGCTCAAAAGACTGGGAAAGAGCCGAGATCTCCATAGTTCCTGTCACCGGCTGATACACATATTCCGCTGCATTCCGTTCAAAGTCTCCCATTGCCTGTATAAGGCGTTGTATCGGATGGGTGACAAGTCTGGACATGAGCATGCTGACAATTACCGTTACAAGAAAAATCACAGTGAAAATCACACAGATATTCTTCAGGAGTTCCATTGCCTTCGTCGTCACCACCTCACTGACATAGCTGACTCCCACCACTTTCCAGGTACACCGCTTCAGCTTCTGCACGCTGCAGATGAGCTCATCCGTTTCAAAGGTACCTTCCTGCTCCAAATCCAACGCCTTTGCCGGTTCTTCTTTCAATCCGGAATATCGCAGCTGCTGTTGGGGATGATAAATGATTTCCTCATTCGCATCCACAATAAAACAGTATCCATGCTGACCGATTCCCACATTATCTACATAATCGGAAATTTTGGAAAACCGGATATCAATAACAACCCTGACCTTTTCCCCATCCGCTATTGTAATTTCCTGCAGCACCGATACCACCCATGGATAATAATCCTGCAGCATGGATTCCACATGCGGTTCAGAAAGGTAAAGGGTCTGGGGATTATAAAATTCTCTGGAAATGTAAGACAAATCCTTTAAATAGTTCTGTTTCATAGCCCATCCGCCGGTATAGGAGTCCTCCAGCTTCCCGTCCGTATTATAAACATAAATAGCAACCAGGTCTGAACGGACGCGGCAGAGCATTTCCAATGTTTTCTGCTGTTCCTCCGGGCTGACGGTAAAACTGTTCTGCACCATGCTCATAATATCCTGCATATCTTCTATATAATTAGCGATCGCATTGGATGCCTGCACCACCGCCTGTTCACTGGTTGTTTTGGCATTCTCTTTCATGCCGGTGGTGTAAAGTGATAAGAACAAAAAGGTGGACCATAGTAAAAAAATGGTGACCAGAAACACAACAAGTATGGTAATCATGCGCGAAAGAGAAAGGTTGGATTTTTTCATCTTCTATCACGATACCTCAATGTCCAGATAATAATATGTTTTACCATAATCAATCCTCCTTGTCTGCAAAACAACATCCCTATCCTGTGACCTGCTGATCTGCCTTTTATCCTATCATATTTGGAAACCCTGTACAATCATAATCCTGCACATACCGCATGCAGATATACATAATGCTTTAAAAAAACGCGGAAAATATGGTATCCCTATAAAAAATAACGAAAATATCCGTAAAATTTTTAATGTGAACCGAAAAATATTCTATAGAAAACATGTAAAAATTCCGTATACTGTAAATATCAACAAAAGAAAGGGAGTAATAAACATGAAAAAGAAACTTGTTGTATTAACCATGGCTGCTGTCTTCGCTATGTCCGCTGTAGGATGTGGTTCCAAAGATAGCGCTGCAACCACCGCTCCTGCTGCCTCTGACACTATGAAAGAGACAACAGATTCCTCCGCTACCGCAGAGGCTGCTACTACCGGAGATGTAGCAAATAAGGATAAGCCCTTAGTATGGTTTAACCGTCAGCCTTCCAACAGTTCCACCGGTGAGCTGGACATGAACGCATTAAACTTTAACGGCAATACCTATTATGTAGGTTTCGATGCTAATCAGGGTGCTGAGCTTCAGGGTCAGATGATTGCTGATTACATCGAGAAAAACATTGATTCCATCGACCGTAATGGCGATGGCGTAATCGGATACGTTCTTGCAATCGGTGATATCGGACATAACGATTCCATCGCACGTACAAGAGGTGTTCGTAAAGCACTTGGTACTGCTGTTGAGACCGATGGCAAAATCGTAAGTGACCCTGCCGGAACCAACGTAGATGGTTCTGCTACTGTTGTACAGGATGGAACCCTTACCGTAAACGGAAAAGAATATACCGTTCGTGAGCTTGCTTCTCAGGAAATGAAGAACTCCGCCGGTGCAACATGGGATGCTGCTACCGCTGGTAACGCAATCAGCACCTGGGCATCTTCTTTCGGCGACCAGATTGATATCATCGCATCTAACAACGATGGTATGGGAATGTCCATGTTCAACGCATGGTCTAAAGACAACACTGTTCCTACTTTCGGATACGATGCAAACAGTGACGCTGTTGCTGCTATCGCAGAAGGCTACGGCGGAACCATCAGCCAGCATGCTGACGTTCAGGCTTACTTAACCCTTCGTGTTCTGCGTAACGCATTGGATGGCGCTGATGTTGATACCGGTATCGGTACTGCTGATGACGCTGGTAACGTATTAAGCGATGATGTTTACAAATATGTTGCTGACGAGCGTTCCTACTACGCATTAAACGTAGCTGTTACCGCTGACAACTATCAGGATTTCACAGATTCCACCGTTACATGGGCACCTGTTTCCACTCAGCTTGATGCAACTGCTCATCCTACCAAGAAGGTATGGCTGAACATCTACAACGCAGCTGATAACTTCTTAAGCTCTACCTATCAGCCTCTGCTGCAGAAATACGATGACATCTTAAATCTGGATGTTGAGTACATCGGTGGTGATGGTCAGACCGAGTCTAACATCACAAACCGTTTAGGAAATCCTAGCCAGTACGACGCATTTGCAATCAACATGGTTAAGACCGATAACGCAGCATCATACATGTCAATCCTTAATCAGTAAAAACCGATAGGATTTGAATCGTTTAGGGAGAAGAAATTCTCCCTAAACTTTTTTAAGAATAACGCAACGATTACATGACAGGAGTAAGCGCAATGGAAAATAAGAAAGATAACATTGTCTTATCCATACGCGGCATGTGCAAATCCTTCGGACGAAACCGGGTCCTCGATCACATCAATCTGGATGTGAAAGAAGGCACGGTTATGGGTCTTATGGGTGAGAATGGCGCTGGTAAGTCGACAATGATGAAGTGTCTCTTTGGCACCTATCAGAAAGATGAAGGCACAATTTACCTGGATGGAAAAGAAGTAAGCTTTTCCGGTCCCAAGGATGCCCTGGAAAATGGAATTGCCATGGTGCATCAGGAATTAAATCAGTGTCTGGAAAGAAATGTAGTAGATAATTTATTCCTCGGACGTTATCCCCGCAATGCGATGGGTATCGTTGATGAAGGAAGAATGAAAAGAGAGGCCTCTGACCTTTTCAGAAAATTAGGCATGACAGTGAATCTGGAACAGCCCATGCGGAAAATGTCTGTTTCCCAGCGCCAGATGTGTGAGATTGCCAAGGCAATTTCCTATAATGCCAAGGTCATTGTTCTCGATGAGCCCACCTCCTCTCTCACCGTTCAGGAAGTGGATAAGCTTTTTGAAATGATGAGAATGTTGAAGTCCCAGGGAATTTCCTTAATTTATATCTCCCATAAAATGGATGAGATTTTTGAAATCTGTGACCAGATTTCCGTTCTCCGGGATGGTAACCTTGTTATGACCAAAGATTCCAAGGATACCAACATGAATGAACTGATTGCGGCGATGGTTGGCCGTGTATTGGAAAACCGGTTCCCTCCTGTGGACAATACACCCGGCGATGTGGTCTTATCCATACAGCATCTGTCCACCAAATACGAACCGCATCTTCAGGATATTTCCTTTGATGTGCGCAAGGGTGAGATTTTCGGATTATACGGTCTGGTCGGTGCCGGACGTACCGAGCTGCTGGAGACCATTTTCGGCGTACGGACCAGAGCGGCAGGGCGTGTATATCTGAACGGCAAGCTGATGAACTTCACCAGTGCAAAAGAGGCGATGGACTATGGCTTTGCCATGATTACAGAGGAACGTAAGGCAAACGGACTTTTCTTAAAGACTGACCTTACCTTTAATACCACCATTGCAAACCTGAACGCTTACAAGAGTGGTTTCCCCCTTTCTGACAACAAGATGGTCAACGCTACCGCAAAGGAAATTAAAATCATGCATACAAAGTGTATGGGACCCGATGATATGATTACCAGTCTTTCCGGTGGTAACCAGCAGAAGGTCATTTTCGGCAAATGGCTGGAAAGAGGTCCACAGGTATTCATGATGGATGAGCCTACACGAGGAATCGATGTGGGTGCAAAATATGAAATCTACGAGTTAATTATTAAGATGGCAAAAGAAGGTAAAACCATTATCGTTGTATCTTCTGAAATGCCGGAGATTCTTGGCATCACCAACCGGATCGGCGTAATGTCCAACGGACATCTTTCCGGAATCGTCAACACGAAGGAAACGAATCAGGAAGAGCTTCTAAGGCTCAGTGCAAAATACCTATAAACGAGGGGTAAGACAGATATGGCTAATAATAAAATTCTTACGGCTGAGCAGGAAATTGCCTTACGTCAGCCAATCGATGATTATGTCGGTGGAATACAGAAAAAAATTGATGCCCTGCGTGCAGACGGCACCGCAAAGGTCATCACATATGAAAACATGATTGACGGTCTGAAACGTGACCGCACCTTATCCAAAGCAGAAAAAACCACTAAAATTGCAGAAATCACAAAAGACCTTGATGCTGCAAAAGAGGTAGAAAACAAGAACAAGGCAGAAATTGATAAACTCATTGCCGATGCAGAGAGTTATCTGAAGACACATTTCGATGCAGAATACTTTGCTCCTGTACAGGAGAGCTGTAAAGCTGAGAAGGAGCAGGCAAAGGCTCGCTATGATGCCAAGCTTGCCGATCTGGATAAACAGCATAAGGAGAATCTCTCCAAGCTGTCTGACAAGAAAGAAATCAAGGACGAGAACTATGTACATAAGAATCGTCTTTCCAATGCAAAGCTGGAGTTGGAGAAGGAATATCAGGAAATTAAAGACAGAAGGCATGAGGCATTTCGTCACAAATATCATCTCATTGATATGCTGCGTCTTTCCAAATTTACCTTTACACAGTCCAGAGCTCAGAAACGGGAGAACTACAGATATACCTTTAACCGTCGTTCCTTCCTCTTACAGAATGGACTTTATATTGCAATCGTGCTGATTTTTATCGCCCTTTGCATTATTACTCCGATTAAGAAGGGTACTCCTCTTCTCACCTACAACAACGTACTGAATATTTTACAGCAGGCATCTCCCAGAATGTTCCTTGCACTTGGTGTTGCCGGTCTGATTCTCCTTGCCGGAACTGACCTTTCCGTTGGCCGAATGGTTGGTATGGGTATGACTACCGCTACGATTGTCATGCACCAGGGTGTCAACACCGGTGGTGTATTCGGACATATCTTTGACCTTACCGGATTGCCCGTTGGTGTGAGAGTTGTCCTTGCATTGCTGTTGTGTATTCTGTTCTGTACCTTTTTTACCACGATTGCAGGATTCTTTACCGCAAAATTCAAGATGCATCCCTTCATTTCAACCATGGCAAACATGCTGGTTATCTTCGGTTTGATAACCTACGCCACAAAGGGTGTATCCTTTGGTGCGATTGAGTCCTCCATCCCCAGCATGATTATCCCTAAGATTAACGGGTTCCCCACCATTATTCTCTGGGCACTGGCAGCCATCCTTATTGTATGGTTTATCTGGAACAAAACCACTTTCGGAAAAAACCTGTACGCAGTAGGCGGAAACCCTGAGGCAGCCGCTGTATCCGGTATCTCCGTATTCCTGGTTACACTTAGCGCATTCGCTATGGCAGGTGTTCTGTATGGTTTTGGTTCCTGGCTTGAATGTATCCGTATGGTTGGTTCCGGTTCTGCCGCTTATGGACAGGGCTGGGATATGGATGCCATTGCAGCCTGCGTAGTTGGTGGTGTTTCCTTTACCGGTGGTATCGGTAAGATTTCCGGCGTGGTAACCGGTGTATTCATCTTTACCGCATTAACCTACTCTCTTACCATCCTCGGTATCGATACCAACCTGCAGTTCGTATTCTCCGGTATCATTATTCTGGTAGCCGTTACTCTTGACTGCCTGAAATATGTACAGAAGAAATAAGTGCTGAAAAGCTGAAAATCAGAATGGAATGAAGTTAATGGAGTGTCAGACATTTTATTGTTGGTCTGGCACTCTTTTTTTGTTATAATGAGCATTAGCTTTCATATTACTTTTTTGGAGAGAAAAAATGAGTCAATACACCTTACTGCTTGTAGATGATGAAGAAGAAGTGATTCAGATGATTATGCAGAAGCTTCCCTGGGCAGAGCTGGGATTTTCTGTGATTGGTCATGCAAACAACGGCGTAAAGGCACTGGAGATGATGGAGGAATACCAGCCGGATGTGGTAATGTCCGATATCCATATGCCCTATATGGACGGGCTGGAGCTGTGCAGTCATATCAAACAGGACTACCCTTCTACCCATGTGCTGCTGTTCACCGGATTTGACGAATTTGAATATGCAAGAGAGGCGGTACATCTGGAGGTTGATGAATACGTTTTAAAACCGCTAAACGCCAGCGAGCTTTCCAATGTCTTTGCAAAATTAAAAGAAAAAATAGACCAGGAAATCAGTGAAAAGAAAAACATAGAGGTTCTACAGACCTACTATCTGAACTCCCTCCCGCTTTTACAGGCGAACTTCTATTCCTTCCTCATAGAAGGGAGAATTCAGGAGGATGAGCTGTTTAAGTATCTGGACAATTACCAGATTTCTTTTGATGGTTCTCTGTTCTGCTGTCTGGTGGTTCATACTTCTTCAAATCAGGTTCCCATGGATATGGATGCCAGGTTTCTGACCATTTCTGTTGACAAACAGGTGCGGGAACAGTTGGCTGGAAAATGGAATTCCAAATGTTTTACCTATTTGGATAATACGATACTGATCGCTCAGCTTTCCAATGAGAATGAGCTGCTGGAACTCACCGACGACTGTGATCGCTTCTGCAAATATATGCATCGTGTCATTGGCGCCGTGGTAACGATTGGTGTGGGACAGTTATGCTGCACTGTGCTTGATTTATCCCAGTCTTATTGCAGTGCGAAAGAAGCCGTGTCTTACCGCGTACTTTATGGCGGCGGATGCGCAATCAACCTCGGGGAGATTATCCCACAGAAAAAGGAAAACACGGTTGGCAGTGATGCCGAGCTGTCCAACATGCTGAAAATGATCAGTCTCGGTTCCGGCGACGCAATTACCGATGCAGTTGACGAGTATGTGGACAAAATCTACCTGACATCCCAGTCCCTCCAGGAACACAAAGTTACCGTCATGGAACTGGTCAGTGCTCTTTATCATTTTATGTTGAACAATGATATCCGGTCGGAGAATGGCATTCAGGAAATTGTAGAGGAATACCCCCGTCTGATTAACATGGAACGGGATCATTTAAAGCAATGGCTCAGCAGCTATTGTGCCCAGCTTCATGAAAAAATGAAAACTGCACGGGACAGTTCCACGCAAAGCCTAATCCGCAAGGCAAAGGATTATGTGCATATGCATTACCAGGATGAAAATCTTTCTCTTGATGATATATGCGAGGCTCTTTCTATCTCTAATTCCTATTTCTCCAGTGTATTTAAGAAAGAGACAGGAAATTCCTTTATTGGCTATCTGACCGAATTCCGGATGGAAAAAGCCGCACGTCTTCTGGTTCAGACAAACGAGAAGAGCTACTATATTGCAAAAAGCGTAGGATATTCCGACCCGAATTATTTCAGTTATGTATTCAAAAGGCAGTACGGAGTGTCTCCGTCAAAGTATCGCTCGGAGTACGCAGAGGAAAAATAAGGGTAAGAAAAGTTCTTGAATCGTTATAAAAGTCATGATTGTGTCATAACAAGCAATTATATTGCAAGAAATCATAATATTTTCGCTTTATAATGACAGCATAATACAACTACTACAAAGACTCCATACTTTTTAATACCCTGCGCAGAGTATTCCTGAATCACCGCAGTAAAGCAGCAAGCGTTTTACTGCTAAAAAATCAACCAACAGAAAGGAATCTCACAATGAAACGTAAATGGTGGCATGACAAAGTAGCATATCAGATTTATCCGAAAAGTTTTATGGATACCAATGGCGATGGCATCGGCGATCTACGGGGAATTATCTCCAAGCTGGATTATTTAAAGGAGCTGGGTGTGGACATTATCTGGCTTTCCCCCATCTACAAGTCCCCCTTTGTGGATCAGGGCTACGACATTTCCGATTATTATGGCATCGCCGAGGAGTTCGGCACCATGGAGGAGTTTGACGAGCTGCTGGCTGAGACAAAGAAACGGGGCATGTACCTCATCATGGATCTGGTCATCAATCACTGCTCCGACCAGCATGAGTGGTTTCAGAAAGCACTGAAAGACCCTACCGGGGAATACGGCGATTACTTCTATTTCCGCAAGGGAAAAAACGGCAATCCCCCCAGCAACTACCGTTCTTACTTCGGCGGCAGCTGCTGGGAGCCTGTGGCGGGCACCGACTTGTACTACCTCCATCTTTTTGCTAAAGAACAGCCGGATTTAAACTGGGAAAACCCGGTTCTGCGTAACAAGCTCTACGACATGATTAACTGGTGGCTGGACAAGGGACTGGCCGGCTTCCGCATTGATGCCATTATCAACATCAAAAAGGATTTGAACTTCCCCAGCTACGAGCCGGACGGCGCCGATGGATTGTCTGGCATCTGGAACATGATCGAAAATGTGGACGGTGTCAATGAGCTGTTGGAGGATTTGAAACATAACACCTTTGAAAAATACGATGCCTTCACCGTGGGGGAAGTTTTTAACATCCATGAGGATGACCTTGCCCGGTTCATCGGGGAAAACGGACACTTTTCCACCATGTTTGACTTCAGCGCCCACATGTTAAGCGACGGTGCCCACGGCTGGTACGATGCGGCTCCCATCACCTTTGACCGCTATCGCAAAGCCATTTTCGATTCCCAGGCAGAGGTGCAGGACATCGGTTTCGAGGCCAATATCATTGAAAATCACGATGAACCCAGAGGTGTATCCCGCTTTCTCCCGGACTATGCCCAGAATCCCATGGGTGCCAAAATGCTGGGTACAGTGAGCCTGCTGCTCCGGGGAATTCCCTTTATTTACCAGGGACAGGAAATCGGCATGCAGAACATAGTCTTTAACAGCATCAATGACTACAACGATATCAGTACCATCGACCAGTACCATCTGGCAAAAGAGGCAGGGCTTTCCGATGAGGAGGCACTGGCAGTCTGCGGAAAAATGAGCCGTGACAACGCCCGCACTCCCGTACAGTGGAGCAGGGATTCCCATGCCGGATTTACCACTGGTACGCCCTGGCTGCAGGTCAATCCCAACTACACCACCATCAATGTGGCGGATGAGGAAAAGAACGAGGATTCCGTTCTCCACTATTACCGCAAACTGGTTGCCCTGCGGAAATCCGATGCTTATCGTGAAATTTTTACCTATGGAAAATTTGTGCCTGTGTATGAAGATACGGATTCCATCCTGGCATTTTACCGCGTTCTGGATGGGCAAAAGATTCTGGTGGCTGCCAACTTCGGAAAAGAGGCTGTGGCCGTAACGTTGGAATCCCCGGCTGAACAGGTTCTTCTGTCCAATAAAACCGGGGACTCCGCAAAGGTTTCTTCTATCAAAGATAACCAGCTTACACTGGGCAGCTGTGAGGTTATCGTATTAAAAATGGCATAAAAATTTACAGGAGCTTTGTCACCATGGCAAGACTGGTTTTATCCTTGGCAATTTTGGTCAGTTCCCGGTTGTCCAGGGAATAACGCATAACCAGTGTCTCTGCCACGAAAAGCGCCGCCACCTTTACCGGAATGCTCCCGCAGTCCAGTGGTGTCTCCATCCCGCCGCACACCAGCACCACATCGGCAAGTGCGGCTCCGGGAGCATCCGGATAATGGGTGATAAGAATAATCTTGGCTCCCGCCTTTCGCGCCACCGTCAAAGTCTGCATCATATCATGGGTGGCACCGGAATAAGACACAAACAAAATCACATCTCCCGCCCCCATCAGGCTGGCTGCAATCAGCTGGGTGTGGCTGTCCCCACAATTTCGGAATTTATTGGAAATCGTTGCAAAGCGGATCCAGATATCATTGGCAAGCACCATGCTGCCGCCCTGTCCCAGACAATACACGGAGGTTGCTCTCTGCAAAAGCAGTGCCGCCTCGTCAATGGCATCGGAATCCAGTACGCTGATCGTACTGTTGATTGCCGCCATAAAAGAGGCATATACGTTATCACACAGGGACGGTGTGTTAATCGCCGAATCCAACGAATAGGAAGAAAAGGGTGTCGGCGTCACATTCGCCTGCGCCAGCGCAATCTTCATTTCATTGTACCCTTCAAACCCCAACTGTTTACAAAAACGATAAATAGTAGCCTCTGCCATATTACACTCTTTTGCCAGCGATGATATGGAAAGAAACTGTGCCTCCTCCGCGTGTCTGGTGAGGTAGTCAGCAATAATCGTGCCGGACTTGGTCAGGGTGCCCTGTTTTTCCCGTAACAAATCCCAGAAGTTCTTGTTTACCATAGTAAATACCCTTTTTGAAATACTTTCTCTTTTTATTTTGAAAAATTCCTTCTATTTATATAGAAAGAATAAATCAAAATGACAGTGTTTGCAAGCAGAATCTATATTTGCGAAAATATTTTTCACGCCAATAAAATCCAGGAAAGCACATGACTTTGCAAATCCTTTTCCCCGATTTCAACTACTTGTTTGGTATCGAACATTTTTTCTTCATTACTTTGTGCAACTCTAACAAATTTTTATTTAAAAACATATACACTACTGCCATAGACAAGATGAAAAATATTTTCTAAAATGAAATTACTCTAACAAATACTTGATAAAAAGGAGAGAGAATATGAAAAAGAAAGTAATTGCAGCTTTACTGACAAGTGCAATGGCTGTCAGCTTACTGGCAGGCTGTGGCACAACTGTAGAAAGCACCGGAAGCAGCCAGTCTACTTCCACCACCGAAACTAAAGAAACCGCAGCTCCCGCTGAGACCGAGACTGCTGCTGTTGAGACTGAAGTTGCTGAGGAAGACAACACCGATCTTTCCGCTAACATTACCTTATGGACTTATCCTATTGGTAAATGGGGCGATTCCGCAACTGTTGATTCCCTGATCTCCAGTTTCAATGCAAAATATCCCAACATCAACGTAACCGTTGAGTATCTGGACTACACCAACGGTGATGACCAGGTCAACACCGCAATCGAAGGTGGGCAGGCTCCCGACCTTGTAATGGAAGGACCTGAGCGTCTGGTTGCTAACTGGGGTGCTAAGGGACTGATGGTTGACTTATCCGACATTATGGATGACGAAGACCAGTCCGAGATTTACGGTTCCGTATTAGCTGCCTGCATGACAAAAGAGGGTGAGGTTTATGAGTATCCTCTGTGTATGACCGCTCACTGTATGGCAATCAACAAAACTGTATTTGAGGCTGCTGGCGCAATGCAGTATGTTGATGAAGATTCCCATACATGGACAACCGAAGATTTCTTTAAGGCAATCGATGCTGTTTACGCTCATACCGGTTCTACTGTAGGTGCTGTTTACTGTAGTGGACAGGGTGGTGACCAGGGTACAAGAGCTCTGATTAACAACCTGTACGGCGGTACCTTTACCGATGATTTACACACCAAATATACCGCTGATTCCGCAGAGAACGTAAAAGCAATCCAGGCACTGGCTGATACCGATGGAAAAATCGCTTTCGATGCCTCCATCGCCGGTGGTGATGAAATCAACCTGTTCCGTCAGGGCGTTTTAAATGTAGCTTTCTGCTGGAACATTGCACAGCAGTTAAACTCCGATAACAACGATGCCGGTCTGACCAACAACGGCGACGAAATCGTATTCATGGCTTTCCCCGCTGAGAAGGCTGATGCTACACAGCTCTGTGGTGGTATCTGGGGCTTTGGTGTATTCGATAACGGCGATGCCGACAGAATCGCAGCATCCAAACTGTTCATCAAATACATGGCTGACAGCGCAGATGGAACCGCTGATGCAGTTCTGTCCTCCACCTACTTCCCTGTACGTGACACCGTTGAAGGCACAGATTTAACCGGTCTTTACAACGATGTTCCTACCATGCAGGAGTACAGCAAACTGATGCAGTTCCTTGGTGACTACTATCAGGTAACTCCCGGCTGGACCGAGGCTCGTACCGCATGGTGGAATATGCTTCAGCAGGTTGGCAGCGGCGCAGATGTTCAGACTGCAGTTGATGAGTTCGTTTCTACTGCAAACGCAGCAGCAGCAGCTCAATAAGTCTACAACTAGTTGAACCCTATAACTATACCAGAAAACCCTCCTCAGGATTTCCGGAGGAGGGTTTTCTTATCAAAAAAAGTAACTGAAAGGATGGTGCTTTCCGTGAAATCAGCAGTGAAACCATCAAAACGCAGCCGTGTATTAGTGCGTAAGGAGACGACTGCCGCATACCTTTTTCTGCTCCCCAGCTTAATCTTCTTCCTGGGATTCGTTATCTACCCCATCGTTTTATGCGTGTGGACCAGCTTCTTTGACTCCACTATGAACGCCAAAGATGTATTTGTTGGATTTGCCAACTATAAAGAGTTATTCCAAGACAAAATTTTCCTCGGAGCGTTGAAAAACACCTTCATTATTGTTGTCGTTTCCGTTCCGATTACCGGTGCTTTTTCCCTGTGGGTATCTTCTATTATTGTAGATTTAAAGGGATGGGCAACTTCTTTATTCCGAATCATCTTCTATCTTCCTGTTGTAACCGGTTCCGTAGCCGTTACCGTTGTATGGAAGTGGATGTTTAACAACTACTACGGGATTTTCAATTACTTAGGGACTACTACCGGTCTTATCGAAAAGAACATTAACTGGCTGGGTGACGAGCGTTATGCCCTTGCCTGCATCATTATCATCCTGCTTACCACTTCCGTAGGTCAGCCCATTGTCTTATATGTATCTGCCCTCGGCAACGTGGACGCATCTCTGGTTGAGGCTGCCAATGTAGACGGCGCCACCAGATTTCAGGCTTTCTGGAAAGTTAAATGGCCGCAGATTATGCCGACCACTTTATATATTCTCGTTATTACTACCATTAACAGTTTCCAGTGTTTCGCACTGATTCAGCTGCTGACATCCGGCGGACCGAATCACAGCACCGACACTATCATGTACTACATTTACTATTCTGCATTTAAACTGTACCGTTACGGTTACGGCGATGCAATGGGCGTTGTTCTTGCCATCATGATTGCTATCCTTTCCGCTATACAGTTTAAACTCGGAAACAGCAACGATTAGAAGGAGGAGAGAAAATGAAAAAAGAGAAAAAATTAAATCATCCTTCTGTCTATAGAATTATCAGTATTATCATCATTGCCATTTTAGCGGTTTTATTTACCTTCCCGTTATACTGGATTATTACAGGTTCCTTTAAAACCAACGCAGCTATCAACTCTACTACCCCGATTTGGTGGCCCCAGGAGTGGACTCTGGCAAACTACCAGAAGCTGTTCAGCCGTCAGACTGCACCGCTGTTCCAGTTTACCATCCCCTTCAGCAGCCTGTTTACCGGCAGCAGCGACTTGAAACTGATTGTATCCGGTCCCTCCGTGCCCGCTGCAATCCGTTGGTTAATCAACACTGTGGTAATGGCTGTACTGTCCATGATTCTTACCTGTATCACTGCTTCCATGGCTGGATACGCTCTGGCAAAGAAAAGATTCGTAGGACGTCAGTTCCTGTTCACCATGATTGTATGTGCAATGGCTTTACCGAAACAGGTTATCTTAGTCCCCCTGCTGCGTGAAATGTCCAATTTAGATCTGTACAATACCATCTGGGCAGTTGTATTCCCCATCGTTGGCTGGCCTTTCGGTGTGTTTCTGATGAAACAGTTCTCCGAGGGTGTTCCTTCCGAGATGATTGAGGCAGCATCCATTGATGGTGCAAGTGAGGCAAAGACCTTTGTCCGAATCATTGTACCTATGATTAAGCCCGGTATCGGTGCGCTGGCTATCTTTACCTTCATCAACAGCTGGAACGATTACTTCATGCAGTTAATTATGTTATCCAGCACAAGCAACCTGACCATCTCCCTTGGTATCGCGAAGTTACAGGCAGAGAACGCCACTGACTTCGGTCTGATTATGGCAGGTGCTGCTCTGGCCGCTGTACCTATCATCATCGTATTCCTGATTTTCCAGAAATACTTTACAAAGGGTATTGCAATGGGAGCTGTAAAGGGTTAATTATTTCGATATAGAAGGATATGCGCCGTTGAAGGCGTGGAAATGAGGCAAAATAAATGAAAGACATTACAAAGTATCAAGGCGTCATCCCGGCATTTTATGCCTGCTATGACAAAGATGGAAATATTTCTGTAGAAGGTGTAAAGGCTTTAACCCGCCATCTGATTTCCAAAGGTGTGAAGGGTGTGTATGTGGGCGGTTCTTCCGGCGAGTGCATTTACCAGCACGTGGATGAGCGCAAAAAAGTCCTGGAAGCTGTTATGGAGGAGGCAAAGGGAAAGCTTACCGTTATTGCTCATGTAGGCTGTAACAACACCGCAGACAGCGTGGAGCTGGCTGCCCATGCCCAGAGCGTTGGTGCTGATGCCATCGCATCCATCCCTCCCATTTACTTCCACTTACCGGAATATGCCATCGCAGAATATTGGAACGCTATGAGTGCTGCTGCACCTGATCTGGATTTCGTTATTTATAACATTCCTCAGCTGGCAGGCACCGCTTTATCCATGAATTTATTAAAAGAAATGCTGAAAAACCCCAACGTTATCGCTGTTAAGAACTCTTCCATGCCCACTCAGGATATCCAGCTGTTCAAGGCAGAGGGTGTACATCAGCGTGGCGAAAATGGATTCGTAGTGTTCAACGGCCCCGATGAGCAGTTTGTTTCCGGACGCGCTATCGGTGCTGACGGCGGAATCGGTGGAACCTATGCGGTTATGCCGGAGCTGTTCGTAACCATGGATAAGCTGATCCGTGAGAACAATTTTGCGGATGCCATGAAAATCCAGTACAAGGCTGATGCTATCATCTACAAAATGTGCGAGGCAAAGGGTAATCTGTATGCCGTAATGAAGGAAATCCTCCACAGAATGTACGGTCTGGAGCTTGGCAGCGTAAGACTTCCTCTCGCTCCTCTGGCACCGGAGGATGAGGCTGTTGTTGTAGAGGCACAGAAAATGATTGAGGCAGCGATCGCTGAACTTTAATCCGAGGAAATACTATGATTGCAGATTCTATCAAACACATAACCCTCTATCGCGGGATGCAGCCCCATCTGGACACAGCGATTGACTTTTTGCTGAAAACAGATTTAAGCACACTCCCCGATGGAAAAACCGTGATTGACGGCGACCACGTTTTCGTCAATGTCATGGAGGCAGATTTGCGTGAGGCAGAGGGTGCCACCTTTGAATATCACAAAAAATATGCAGACTTACAGATTAACATAACCGGAGGTGAATATTGGGAATGTACTCTTTCCGGTGAAACCGCAGAGGAATACAGTGAGGAAAGGGATTGCGGTCTTATGACCGGAACTCCCACCTGTACCGGAACTCTGGGCAATGGAAGGTTTGCTGTCTTTTTCCCCATGGAATACCACAAGCCCAGTTGTATCAACGGAGACTGTACCCATGTACGGAAAGCGGTCATTAAAATTGAAGTTTCCTAAAATCCCTCATAAACTTTTTATTTCGTAGGGAAAATTTCCTATGAAATAAGGAAAATCCCAAGGCAGAAAACCTTGGGATTTCTCCAATTATAATTACGATTCAGAGCCAGGCAGATTTGCCTTCTGTAAATGCTGGCATTTAGACAGAAGGGCAGATTTATATGGCGAATGGTGTCTGGATAGTTATTCCATTATTTAAAAAGAAAGGCAGGACTACATTATGGACAAAGAGGCAATATTTAAACAGATTAAGGGAGGACTCATCGTCTCCTGTCAGGCACTGGAGCATGAGCCTTTGTATACAAAAGAAGGCGGCGTTATGCCTTTGATGGCAAAAGCGGCTGCACAGTCCGGCGCAGTGGGCATCCGCGCCAACACTGTCCGGGATATTACCCAGATTAAAGAGGCGGTTGACCTTCCCGTTATCGGTATCATCAAAAAGGATTACGAGGGAACTCCCATGTACATCACGGTTACCATGAAAGAGGTGGATGAGCTGGTGGCATGTGGCGTGGATATCCTGGCAGTTCAGGGAACCAGCGCACTGCGTCCCGACGGCAGCACGGCTCCCCAGTTTATCGCCGCCATTAAAGAGAAATATCCTGACCAGCTTGTGATGGCAGACTGCGCTACTCTGGAAGAGGGTATCGCCTGTGCCGAGGCTGGGGCTGATTTCGTAGGCACCACCATGCGGGGTTACACTCCCGAAACCAAGGGCATTGACGATATCGACTTTGATTTTATCCATGAGCTTTCCGAAAAATGTCCTGCAAAGATTATCGCAGAGGGACACATCCACTACCCAGAGCAGGCAAAGAAGGCTTTAGAGGCTGGTGCCTTTGCACTGGTTGTGGGCGGCGCTATTACCAGACCCGCTGAGATTACCGCAAGATTTGTCTCCGCAATCCAGAAATAAAGGAGTAACTTCTTATGAAAATTGTCGCAGTGGATATTGGCGGTACTGCCATCAAAGCAGGTCTTTGGGACGGAACAGAACTGACCGACATGAAAGAATGGGACACCGAGGCATCCCAGGGCGGTGCCCATCTGATGGAGCGGGTAATGCAGCTCCTCCACACTTATTCCGGTTTTGATGCCATCGGTATCAGCACCGCCGGAGAAGTGAACACTAACAATGGCACGATTTTTTATGCCAACAGCAATATTCCCGGTTATACCGGCATGCCGGTACGGGGCATTATAAAAAATGAATTCCATGTCCCCGTGGCAGTGGAAAATGATGTAAACTCCGCTGCTCTGGGTGAACTCCATTCCGGAGCAGGCGTGGGCTATCCGGATTTTCTCTGCCTCACCTACGGAACCGGCGTGGGAGGCTGTATCATCATCAACGGACAGGTTTACTCCGGTGCATCCTTCTCTGCCGGCAGCTTCGGCGGCATTGTGATTCACCCGGAAGTCAAGAATGGCACGGATACCCTGGAGGGCTGTTACGAGCGCTGCGCCTCCACCACCGCACTGGTGAAACGGGCAAAGGCTGTGGACGAAACCCTGGATAACGGCAGAAAGATTTTTGACGCCATGGAGCGCCCTGAAATCAAAGCCGTGATTGACGACTGGATTGGGGACATCTGCACCGGTCTGGTTACCTTAACCAGCGTCTTTAACCCTTCCCTCATCATTCTGGGAGGCGGTGTCATGGCACAAAGTTACGTGCTTGCCCAGATAAAAAGCCGGGTAAAGGCACAGCTTTCTCCGGGACTTTCCCATGTGGAAATCGTTCCTGCAAAGCTGGGAAATACCGCAGGTCTGATGGGTGCTGTCAGTCTGGCTGAGAAATTATTAGACAAGGAGATGTAAGCAGATTGAAAAATAAAATTTTTCAATCGCGAGTTTGTGTCTGTGCGCACTTGACACAAACTCGTTATGCGCAGAAAACGTGCGCAGAAATGTGGAAAAACATGCAGAAGAATATTTTATGTTTCGGAGATTCCAATACTCATGGATATAATTCCAAAACCGGCGGTCGTTTCGATGTGAACGAGCGTTGGACCAAGCTTTTACAGAAAAATCTGGGGGATGATTACTATATCATTGAAGAAGGACTCAGCGGAAGAACCACTTCCTTTGAGGATCCGGTTTTCGAGGGACTGTGTGGCTTAAATGTCATCTATCCCTGCATGATGTCACATGAGCCTCTGGATTTAGTCATTATCATGCTGGGCACCAATGATACCAAGGATCGCTTTAATGCCAATTCCTTTATCATCGGAAAAGGTCTGGAGCGTCTGGCGCAGAAAACCATTGACACCCACGCTGCCTGGAGAGGCGCACCTAATGTGCTGTTGATTGCTCCGCCTCCCATCCATCCCGATTATGCCAAAACCGCGATTGCCGGTGAGATGGGAGACAAATGCGTAGAGCGTTCCCGGGGTCTGGCAAAGGAGTTTAAGGATGTGGCAGACCGTCTGCATTGCCATTTTCTGGATGCAGGCTCCATTCCCGGCATTGAGATGTACCCCTACGACTGGATGCACTTGAGCCTGGAAAGTCACAAACTTCTGGCAGACGAGCTGACAAAAGTAATGAAAGAGATACTCTAGGGATTTTGTTGTATACAAAAGCCAGTGGGTGTTTTGCCCACTGGCTTTTGTCATGGTTTTAAAACCCTTCTTTCCGTCTCATCAGCCGCAGTTCCCGGCGTTTGAGTGCGTTGTCCCACTCCATCTGCTCTGCCGGGTCGTCGGGGTTTAGCAGAAGGGGCGGCGCTTCCGTGGGCTTGCCGTCCTCTCCCATGTTGACCATGACGAAATACGCACGGTTAATGGGATGACGGGTGCCGTCCGGGTTCTCTTTATAAGTGTCAACCCGTACCTCCATGGAGGTTTTTCCCACATAGGTTACCCGCCCGGTAAGTACCAGCACATCGTTGATAAAGGCACCTGCCTTAAACTGCAGATTATCGATGGCTGCGGTGGTAGCATTATTCCCACAGTGGCGTCTGGCGGTAGCACCTGCCACTTCATCAATCCACTTTAACAGTTGTCCTCCAAACAGCCGTCCGAATCCGTTAATGTCCGGATAAATTACTACATGAACCTGTTCCGTCAGAGAGTCTGTCACTTTTTTCGGTTCCATTTGTTTTCCCCGCTTTCTTTGCTTTCTTTTGCTTAAATCTCTATTCCCATCATACCACCCCGGTCAATGCCCGGTTTTGAACTATAGCACATGCTGCTCCAGGCGGCGCAGTGCCTCCTCTACCCGGCTTTTGGGCAGATAATCATCTGCTCCGGCTAAAGCCTGCAATGCGGTCATCCGTCTGTCCTTTTGCGGTAAGCATCATAATGGGAACCTGGACGCCTTCCTTGCGGAGCCGCTGTAACACCTCGATGCCGTTCATTTTGGGCATCATCACATCCAGAATGATGGCATCATAGTCCCCGGAAAGGGCATAGTCGTAGGCGTCCTGTCCGTTGTGTACCGCATCCACACTGAACTGGTTTTTTTCAAAAAAGACGGTAAGCGCCTCCGGAAAATCTAATGAGATTTTCCACGATTCTTTCCTTATAGTATAGGAGGAAACGCGGAAGAAATCAATATTTGCAAATTTTTTCCTGTCTTTAGGCAGGCTTTAGGATGGGGCGCTACAATACGTTTAACAACAGAAAAACAACAGACTTTGGAAAGGAGAAAACTTATGAAAAAATCACTTTGTATTTTATGTTCCACCGCAACCGCGTTATCTCTGGCTGCCTGCGGAACTGCACAGGTTTCCGCCAGCGAGGCTGCGGAGACAACCACTGTTTCTACCGAAGAATTGACCACCGTTACTGGAAAGGTAACAGAAATTGGGGGCGCCAGCGTCACACTGGCACTGGGAGAGGTTTCGGAAAATTCTGATGGGAACACCGCACCGGACAACAGCAATAATTCCGACAGTGCTCCGGAGATGCCCAGTGGCAGCGCTCCTGATGGAAACGGCGGTTTTGGGGGCAGCAGCGAGGTAACCCAGGGTGACAGTGCCAACACCATCACCGAGGATGGCACTTACACCGACACTACCTACACCTCCACCGGCGATGACGAAAACGCTCTCCGGGTGGATGGAGTACCGTCACCATTAAAAACGCAACCTTGACCGCCAACAATTCTGAGGCGCTGGTTATCGAAGGACAAAACTCCATCGCTCTGGAAAACTGCGATGTAACTGGAAACATGAGCGACCCCAAAGGCTCCAGTGGAAGTAACGGCGCACAGGTGGAATTTACCGCAGACAGCCGGACCATCAATGGAGACATCATCGTGGACAACATTTCCACTCTGGATTTCTCCTTAACCAATGGCAGCGTCCTCAACGGCACCATCAATTTTAACGGCTACACCATCACCCTTGCTGATGGTACGGTTCTGAAATAAATATAGGTCAACAGAAGAAGAGCCCTTCCACGACTATATGGGAAGGCTCTTTCTCTTTATCAATCTCTGAAACACTTTGAGTTTACATAATTTTTATTTTTACCCATAAACATGATTGAATTCATACCTTATAGGTGGTTTTTTAGAGCTTTCATAGTAGTCCAACCCATAAGCAGCACCAAATCAAGTTCTTATATGTCTGATTTCAAGAAAATTTGACATTTTCCAGCTTACAAGGCTTACAAAAGACCCATAAAGGATTATAAAAAGTATATTCTATGGGTTGACATCCCGCACGCAGTGCTTTCAGAAGCCTATAGGAATCACAGTAAATCCGCTCTTATGGGTTAGAGGCTTGCTCGCCTTTCTCCCGGTAACCCATAGACAGCAACGCAAATTTCTCCTTATAGGTTGCCAGTCAGTACACGCCGTCATTTTTTACTGCCTCCACTCCTCAAGGGCTTTGCTTATCCGGCGGTCAATGTCCTCTCTGGTGGCTTTGCACTCTTTTGGATATTCTCTGGCAGCGTAGAAAGCAAGTTTCACAAAAAGTCCGGAGCCGATGGGCAGCATGGTCTTTATCATGCTCTCCGGGAAAACAAAATGGGTTCCGTGCTGGTAGGTCACGGCCTACACTTCGCAGACGTGAGCCTTTTGCGCCAATCGGTTTTCCATGCGGCGAACATATTTTGCAGCATCCCATAGCCCGTCATCCTCCGCACCGATGGCAAGCAGTTTTCCCTTGATGTTTTCCACTGGAATCATTTCTTCCTCCTGGAGGGGATGTGCCGCCTCGGAGTCATCGAAAAGTCTTCTGGAATTCAGCATGTCCCCAGCGCGTTTCGATTCCGCCTGAACCACTTGCCAATACTTAGGATGCTGGTACACAAAGGGCATATAGGGCAGGGGCTTGCCCCGGTAAGAAAACAGGGACTCTCCCTCGATGGACCACTCTTTACAGCCGTCCTTTTCTCCCTGCATAAAGCCCTGCCAGATAAAATCACTGGGAGTCATGGCCATGGTGAGGGTAATGTCCGGGAAGTAAGCTGCCGCTGTCAGCGCCAGGGTTCCGGTGGTGGAGGCTCCGTAAAATCCCTCTGTTTACACATCAAAATGAATCCATTTCATGTTCCGTTACCTCGTATAGTCTCAAGTTACCAAGATTAGGTTCATCTAACTTTCATATTACATTCATTGTAATGCGGTAAATTTCCTCTATCAAGGAGTAGAACACTCTTGCAAAATTGAAATTTTTCCATTAAAATAACCGCATATTTGTATGTGAAACAGAAATGTTTCACACGACTGCCACCGGGTAGGAATGCACAGAGCATTCGCCACACATCGTTAGGTCTCAGAAGATGTGTGCGGATGCTTTTTTATGCTATGCATACCGCTGGCGCACACAAAGATCCGGCAATGGACTCTTTGTTCCCGGAAAAATTTAAAGGATGTTCATAAATGATACGAGATAAGCGCACAATACCACTATTGGATCCTTGGACTTCTTCTTTTTGTCATAAACAAATTACCAGATAAGAAAAAGGAGTTTATAATCATGAGTAATCCCGTAAAAGATTTTACCAAAAAAGAATGGAGCCTGTGGCTTGGCTCCCTGTTGATTGTTGTTGTTTCCAATTTATTTTCCGGGGATGTGGATCTGCCGACCCTGGTGGCGGCACTGGTGGGCGTAACTTCCCTGATTTTTGCCGCAAAGGGAAATGTGTGGGCACAGGTCCTTATGGTGGTTTTCAGCATCCTCTACGGCATCATCTCCTGGCGGTTCCGCTACTGGGGTGAGATGATGACCTATCTGGGTATGACCCTGCCCATGGCGGTGTGGTCTACCATTACCTGGCTGAAAAATCCTTCGGAGACAAACGGCAGCGAAGTAGCGATCCAGCAGTTGAATCGATGTCACGTTTTCGGTCTGTTTGTTTCCGGCATCATTGTAACCGTTATTTTTTGTTATTTTTTGTGGGTTTTAAAAACCCCCAATCTTCTGTTCAGCACGATTTCCATTACCACCAGCTTTCTGGCGGCGGCACTGACCATGCTGCGTTCTTCCTATTATGCGGTGGGGTATGCTGCCAATGACCTGGTGCTGATTGTGCTTTGGACACTTGCTGCCATGGAGAATCCGGCATATATTCCAGTGATTGTGAATTTTGTAATTTTCTTCTTTAATGATATGTACGGCTTTATCAGTTGGCGCAGGCGGGAAGCTGTTCAGGGCTGATCCGTTTTTTCAGAAAGGAGGCAGGGAACCGTTGTCTATTGCCGAAGAACATACCTATATCGCTATCGACCTGAAGTCCTTCTATGCCTCCGTGGAATGTCTGGAACGAAAACTTGACCCACTGGACACCAATCTGGTGGTGGCAGACGAAAGCCGCACGGACAAAACCATCTGCCTGGCGGTGACACCTTCCTTAAAAGCCTACGGGATTTCCGGACGTGCCCGTCTTTTTGAGGTGCGGCAGAAAATCCGGGAGGCGAACATCCAGAGACGTGCCAAATCACCTGGTGGCAGATTTACGGGGACTTCCTCCTCTGCCTCTGCCCTTGCCGCCTCCCCAGAACTTGGGATTGATTTTGTGGTTGCGCCGCCCCGCATGGCGCATTACATGAAGTGCAGTTCCCGGATTTACGAAATTTACATGAAATACATCGCCCCGGAGGACATGGTGGTGTACTCCATCGATGAGGTATTTATGGATGTCACCCACTATCTAACCACCTATAAACTGTCCCCCCAGGAGCTTGCCCGGAAGATTATTGCGGATGTACTGGAAACCACAGGCATTACTGCCACCGCCGGCATCGGAACCAATTTGTTCCTATGTAAAGTTGCCATGGATATTGTGGCAAAACACATCCCGGCAGACGAAAACGGCGTGCGGATTGCCCAGCTTAACGAGATGGAGTTTCGCCATTCCCTCTGGGGACACCGCCCCCTCACAGACTTCTGGCGGGTGGGCAGGGGCTATGCCTCCAAGCTGGAGGAATACGGCATGTTTACCATGGGAGACATCGCCCGCTGTTCTGTGAAAAACGAAGATTTGCTCTATCAGCTTTTCGGAAAAAATGCGGAACTGCTCATTGATCATGCCTGGGGCTGGGAGCCCTGTACCGTGGAGGCTATCAAGGCTTACAAGCCCAGTGCCAGCAGTATCGGCTCCGGGCAGGTTCTCCACTGTCCTTATGAGGCGGACAAAGCCCGGCTGGTATTGCAGGAAATGGCAGATTTTCTTGCCTTGGATCTGGTAGATAAACGGCTGGTTACTGACCAGCTGGTCATTACTGTGGGCTATGATATTGAAAACTTAAATGATCCCAGCCGCCGGAAAGCATATCACGGTGCTGTCACCGTGGACCGATACGGGCGGCGGATTCCCAAGCACGCCCACGGCACCATCAACCTGGAAAAGTACACTTCCTCCTCCAGACTGATTTTGCAGGCTGCCACCCAGTTGTATGACGAGATTATAAATCCCAGTCTGCTGATCCGGCGGTTAAATATTGTGGCAAACCGTGTGGTGGATGAGTCCTCTGCTCCCTTAACGGACGGCGGCTTTGAACAGCTTTCTCTTTTCACCAATTATGCCGCAGAGGATGCCCGGAAAGAGGAAGAAAAGGCAGCATTGGAAAAGGAGCGGAAAATCCAGGAGGCGACTCTCGCCATCAAGAAAAAGTTTGGGAAAAATGCAATTTTGCGGGGAATGAGCCTCCAGGAGGGGGCTACCGCTAAGGACAGAAACCGGCAGATTGGAGGGCACAAAGCATGAGGGACAACTACGAAGATATTATGACTCTGCCTCATCATGTGTCCCAGACCCATCCCCAGATGTCCATGGAGGACAGGGCGGCACAGTTTTCCCCTTTTGCGGCACTTACCGGCTACGATGCCGCCATCAAAGAGACGGCGCGGCAGACAGAGGAACGGACGGAACTGGACGAATACGAAAAAGAGGCGCTAAATGAACAGCTCCAACTCCTTGCAGGGCAGCTTCCTGACTCTCCTTCTGTCCGCATTACTTATTTTCAACCGGATGCCCGGAAAGAGGGTGGAGCTTATGTGACCCATGAAGGCACCGTAAAAAAGATTGCAGCTTACAAGCGGATGCTTATCATGGCAGATGGAGTTTCCATTCCTCTGGATGAAATCATGGAAATTACCTTTCTCCAGCCGGAATAATTGCTGCTGTCTTTCTTTGTCGAAAAGAATTTGTTGACACACCGCAGATTTCTTCATAGAATGAACCTATAAGAGGGAGTAGTTAGCATCCTGACCTTTGTTCAGATGGAATAGTAATCGTCATCACGCTGCAAAGCCGGTTATTATTGAGATAACGAGACTTTTATCGTTTATTTTTAATGCGGTAAAGGTCTCTTTTTTTGTCCATTTATCGCGGAAAGGAAGGCTTATGGAATATGTATTGTTACTCGTCGGTTTTTTGCTCCTGGTAAAAGGAGCGGATTTCTTCGTGGAGGGCAGCTCCTCTCTTGCGAAAATTCTGAAGGTGCCCAGCGTGATTATCGGGCTGACCATTGTGGCGATGGGAACCAGCGCACCGGAAACTTCGGTGAGCATCAACGCCGCTCTGGCAGGGAGCAACGACATCGCTATCAGCAACGTGGTTGGCTCCAACATTTTTAACGGTCTGGTGGTGGTGGGTATCTGCGCTTTTCTCGCCAGTTTCCAGACAAATCTGGATATTTTAAAGCGGGATATGCCACTGAATATCGTGGTCACCGCGATTCTTTGCTTGATGTTTCTGGATGGAAGGCTGAGCCGTCTGGATGGCGTCCTTCTCCTAATCGGCATGGCGGCTTATCTGGCTGCCATGATTGTGTCTGCCATGAAAAACCGGACAGAGGCAGACACCGGGAAGGTTCTTTCCCTGCCAAAGAGTATTCTCTTTATGATTGGCGGTCTGGTGGCGGTTATCTTCGGCGGGGATTTGGTGGTGGATAAAGCCTGCATCATTGCCACCAATTTCGGCGTGAGCCAGAATTTTATCGGGCTGACCATTATCGCCATCGGCACTTCCCTGCCGGAGCTGGTTACTTCCATTGTTGCCACCAGAAAGGGGGACAGTGGCCTAGCTTTGGGCAATGCCATCGGTTCCAACCTTTTTAACATTCTTTTTATCCTGGGTATGTCAGCAGTCATTTCTCCCCTTTCGGTTCTGGGGGAATCCGTCATCGACTGCGTACTGCTGTTAGTCAGTGCCATTGTGTTGTTTGTTTTTGCCCGGACAAAAAAGAACATGTCCCGGTGGGAGGGCTGCATCTGCGTCCTGCTTTATGTGGCATATACTGTCTATCTTTTTATAAGATAGTCATTTCTTCCTATTGGTTATGACTTCTGTATGATATCCTTTCAGATAGATTTTATTTTGCTCAAAAATTTTCACAATTTTATGTTTCTCTCCTTGACTATCAAATGACAAAAAACTAGAATATATCATACGACGACATTATTACAGAAGGAGCAGATAAGACATGAATAGTATTAAACAAATGTTAAGGAACCTACCAATTAGAAGCAAGCTTATGCGTGTATTCCAGTTGAATCTTACTTCCCTGATATTGGTTGCAATCGCAGCATTAGTTGGACTGCTGATTTCCGGAAATTACATCGGATCTGCAGTAGTTGTAGTGCTTGCTGTTCTGGGAATTATTTTTAACTTTATGGTGATCAAAGCTTCTGCTGAAATGCTGGTGGATCCCATTCATAAACTGGTGGAGGCTTCCGAGAAGATTGCATCAGGCAATTTTGATATCGGAGAGCCCTACGAGTCAGAGGATGAGTTGGGCAAATTATCCGACAGTTTTGAGACTGCTGCAGGTGTTTTGAAGAAAATTGTTTCCGATCTTCTTTCCATTGTAGAGCATTTCTCAGAAGGCAACTTTGATGTACATAGCAGTTGTCCTGAGTCCTATGTCGGACAGCTTCGTGATGTGTTAGATAAATTAAACGAGATGGTTGACTCCATTAGTAACACCATGCATGGCATTCAGGAGTCCTCTGAGCAGGTATCCGCAGGCAGCAGCCAGCTGGCTGAGAGTGCACAGGATATTGCCGAAGGTGCTACCAATCAGGCAGCAGCTGTACAGGAACTGGTTGCTACCGTTAGCGAAGTAACCCAGCAGGTTCTGGAAAATACCAAGTCTACCGATATCGTACACGATAAAGCAAAACAGGTTGGTATGGAGGCTGCGAACAGCCAGAAGAAGATGAGCGAATTGGTAGAGGCTATGAAAAACATCACCAGTACTACCCAGAACATTGAAAAAATTATTGCTGACATTGAAAGCATCGCTTCCCAGACCAATCTCCTTTCCCTGAACGCTTCCATCGAGGCTGCCCGTGCCGGAGAGGCTGGTCGTGGTTTTGCCGTAGTTGCTGATCAGATCAGACAACTCGCTGAACAGAGTGCAAATTCCGCTGTAGAGTCCAAGAAGTTGATTGAGGAATCCATGAATGAGGTTTCTGTTGGTAACAGAGTAACCAAAGAGACAAATGATGCAATGGATGAGGTTATGAACGAACTGGATGCAATTATCCAGGAGGTTGCAAATATCCGTACGGCTTCCGACAGACAGTCCGAGTCCGTTAAGGAAATCAGTCAGGGTGTGGAGAACATCAATGATGTTATCCAGTCCAACTCTGCAGCATCTGAGGAAACTTCCGCTACCAGCGAGGAGTTATCCGCTTCCGCTACGACTTTGAATGAGTTGTTGGAGAAATTTAAGCTGAGAGGCTAAGATGGTGGGGATTTGCCCGCTATTATCATTAAAATCACCCCCGGTATGGCAATGGCTGTACCGGGGTTTTTGTGTGGAAACATATCATCATACGAACGCCTGCTGCGTCGAAGTAAAAATGTGAGACGGACGCCTGCTGCGTCGCTATCCGTTTGCATTCATGGCCCGCTCTCGCTTGGAGAAAAATCGCAGCGGCACATAAGGCGCGAAAGAACCGCGCCTAAATGCCGGCGTTTTTCTACAGCCATTCATCGCAAACCGGATACCTCGCACGCAAGCTGGTTATGATGACTCCCGACATTTCATGTTTTCGATACACCACACTTCTAAGAGATAAAATGATAGAAAAACAGCCCGCGCGAGGGGGCTGCGTTGCATTTTGGGACTGTTGGAAAACGCCAGCACTTGGGCGCGGTACTTTCGCGCCCTATGTACTGCTGCGTTTTCCACCAAGCGGGAGCGCGTCCTCAAAATGCATGCAGACTCCGACACAGCGGGCGTATGTTTCCTATCACACACTCAATGCCGCAAACACTGCACTACCCTTATGTTTCAACCAGTGATACAGCACGCCACAGAGCACTGCGGTAATCACTGCAAAGACTACGAGATACAGTGTGAGTCCCAGATGCCATCCACCCAGGAAATAGCCGCCTGCCAGGATAATGGCATAAAACCATCCTCCAAAGAGTGCCAGGGTTACGCCTCCACTCTGCTTGATGGGCGTTACTTCATTCGTCCAGGTGAGGTTGGGCATCTTTAGTCCCATAAATAATCCAAACAACGCAGAAAACAGTGCATACAATAACGCAAGCACCACCGTCAGTGCCCGGTTCAGGAAGTTCTCCTGCATCACCACGGCTCCACAGATTCCACAGAGCAACACAGGAATCGCGGTGAGAACCAGCTGTAAATTCAGCTTTGCCCGTAATACCTGCCAGGGTGAAACCGGAAGAGACTGCATCAGCCACAGATTTTTTGCCTCCAGGGAAACGGATGGTGCGGTCATATCATTCATGGCTGCTACCATACATACGATGGAACAGATGAAAATTGCCAGGCTTCCCTGCGGAAGTTCCGGCATACTGGTCATTGCCAGAGTAAGAGTTTCTCCTTTGATCAAAAGTACAATTCCTGCCACCGGCAATAAAATAATGCCCAGCCCGCAGTTCAACATATAGCTGGGACTCGATGTAAATCTACGCAATTCTTTCGCAAAAAGTGCACCGGAAACGCTTTTCTGTTTCACCACGGTTTCTTTATATTTCACTTTCTCCGCATGTCCCGATGAGGTGGCAATCCGCAAAAAGCTGCGGGAAATCAGATACCACATCAGCCCGAACAGCGCCAACACAAGAGCGGTAATGATGAGACAGGCTTTCCAATCTCCGGTTCCCACACAACCGAACAGATACAGGATGTACGCTGCGCTTTTCACCTTTGTTCCATAGAAGGCTGCGTTCACTGCCAATTCTTCTATCACATTCTGTGCCTGAAAGCAGAATACATAATATACAGCAAAGAATATCAGTGAGATAAACACCGTGATAAAACTTTTGTGTTTTAACTTCAAGGTTGCCTTCGCTACCACCCATCCTAATGCACAGGACAAGGTAAGCACAAAGACGGAAATCAAAGCCATCAGTAAAATTGATCCGATAACCCGCGCCACCATAAAGGGTGCAATAATCCAATATACAATGACAGCAGGGACAATCACCACCGCAGAATACATCAATCCCATCAGGTAAACGCTCAAAAGTCTGGCTGCCATTACCGTGGAAACGGGAATAGGCAGAGACAGCAGCAAATCATTGTCTTTGGCCAGATAGAGTGTAGAATAGGTGTTGAACACACTGCCGAAAGTGCCCAACAGAATTGCCAGCATCCCCATTACCACAAAAAACAGCCAATCCATGCCTGCCGCCACCATTTCTCCACAAATAGCAAAAGAGAAAAGCGCAAACATGCCCCCCAGCACTCCTGCCATAATCAGTACAAACAGCGCAATGTAGGCAATCACCGCGCCTTTGGAGCGTTTTTTGTTTTTCTTGGCATCATAAAAATAATTACGGAATATTTCCGAAAACTGTTTACGAAGTAGAATCTTTAACATTATTCAGCCTCCAGTTCCAGGAATACTTCCTCAAGAGAATCATCACCCTTTACCTCTTCCATGGTGCCGGAGCGGATCAGTCTGCCGCCTTTAATGATTGCCACTTTATCGCAGAGTTTCTCTGCCACCTCCAATACATGGGTGGAGAAAAAAATGGCACTGCCCTCATCACAGGTTTCCCGCATCATCTGCTTTAACAAATGCGATGCTTTGGGATCCAGTCCCACAAAAGGTTCATCCATAATAATCAGCTTGGGCTGATGAATCCATGCCGCAATGATTGCCAGTTTCTGTTTCATTCCATGGGAATACGCCGCAATGGGCTGTGCCAGATCCTGAGTCAGTTCAAATAAATCCGCGTACTTATGGATGCGCTCCTGCCGATCTGCCGGGCTGACACCGAAAATGTCTGCAATAAAATTCAGATATTTGATTCCTGTCATAAACTCGTATAAATCCGGATTGTCGGGTATGTAAGCAATCTCCTGTTTGCAGGCAATGGGCTGCTCCTTCACAGATTTTCCATCAATGAGAATCTCTCCCTCATCAAACTGTAAAATCCCAACCACCGATTTCAGCGTGGTGGTTTTTCCCGCTCCATTGTGTCCAATGAAACCATAGATTTCTCCGGGAGCAATGTGCAGTGACAAATCATCCACCGCTTTCTTCTCCCCATAGATTTTTGTCAAATTTTTGATAGTTAACATAATCTCCTCCCAATCCTCTTTTCAAAAAGATTTTCCTCTTGTTTTCTTCCTATCTTATAAGCCATCCATTATTCTGTCAATAAATCGATGGTCACCGGTTCCAGACTGTAGTCCTCAATCGAGACGCCTCCCTCTTCCTTTTTTACCAGGGCAAACCTTGCCATTCCTCCGATTTTACATTCCTCCGGCTCCTGGGCAGACACCAGATTTCCCAAGGAATAGTAGACCAGCATTTCATGCCCGTTGTCATCCTGCAATCGTTCATAGGGCTGTACCACATGGGGGTGGGTTCCCACCACCACATTCACGCCTTTCTCCAGAAAATACCGGGTATATTCCTCCTGCTGTTCGTCCGGTTCGGCGTCATATTCTGTCCCCCAATGGACAAATACCACCACTGCATCTGCCTGTGTCCGCGCCGTTTCCAGTTGGATGTTCATGCGCTCCCTGTCCTCCAACCGTTCCACCATATGGGGATAGCCCTCCGGCATGGGCTGTCCGTTGGTTCCGTAGGTGTAGTTTAGCAGGGCAATGCGCAGTCCGTTTTTTTCTACAAAAACTACGGTATCCTGTGGCTCGGTATCCTCCTGAAAGGTGGGATGTACACCCAGATAGGTGATGCCCTTTTCCTCATAAAAGGCTGCCGTCACATCCACACCGTAGCTGCCCTTATCCAGCACATGGTTGTTTGCCAGAGTGACGATGTTAAAGCCTGCATCAACCATGGCGTCTCCCACCTGGATTGGCGTGCCAAACCGGGGGAACCCACTCACCAGCCCCCGGTCTTTCACAAAGATAGTTTCCTGGTTGATGGAGGCAAAGTCCGCCTGCTGTACTTCCTCTTTTATCTGCGCATAGAGATAGCTGTAGTCCTCGGTTCCGTGGCGCAAAAGCTGGGGATGGATAAGATTGTCCCCGGCACAGAGAAAGGTTACCCTCTGCTCCTTTGCCTCCCCCACATACTTTAAACCAAACTGCTGCCACTGCCAGAGATTTCCCACACCATCCCTGCCGGTAATGAGAAGCTGATGGTGAGGTGCGGATGCAATGGACTGCACCTCCATTCCCAAAGCAGAGGACATCCACAGCGCCCGCAATTTATTTTCCCTGGACTCCTCCCACTGATAGATAAACACATGCTGTTCCAGCCGGATGTCATTGTGCTTTACCCAGAAAGGGAGATGCTTTCCATAACTTCCGTGTTTCCATACTAACAGCACCAGCTCCTCTTTTCCATCACCGTTGATGTCATCACACACCACATCCTGTATCGACCAGTCCCAGGGGGTACGCCAAAGTCCTTCCAGTTCCAGTCTGCCCTTTTCCAGTGTCACCCGGGCATCTTCATAGGGAAAACTTTTTTCCTCCCAGACAATCCACCGGGGCAGGAGACAGCCCTTCCACCATAATAGGAAGATAGCAGTGATACCAATGACCACTGCTATGATTCCCAGGCACACCCAATGGCATACCCGCCGATGATGCAATTTTTCCTGCAAAATCTTTCCGATTTTAGTTTTCATACTGCCACTTGCTCCGGTAGCTCTGGGTCCATTGGGGTTGTTCCAGGCTGTCATCCCGGATATACTGCATGTCATCCGTCAATTCCAGTCCCAGTTTCTGCCGCCATTGAGAGTCCGTCATCCGGTCTGAAAGAGGCTGCTCAAACTGGTAATAGGTAAAGACACCACCTTTGGCAATGCGCAGCTTTCCATCCACCGGAACCACCACATAAATCTCGGAGATACCACCGATTGCCTCCTCCAGCACCGTTCCGTTGGGGTCGGTTGCCACATCCACCACCAGTGCCGCAGGAAATTCACTGCTGTAAGGACGGGATTCGGATTCCGACTGCTCCTTGACTGCCTCCGCCCAGAAATGCTCCAGGTTTCCACCGTAGGAGCGAATCAGTTCAAATTCCGCCTCGGTCAGCGGCTCGTTAGTCAGTTCCTTGATGGAAATAGTGGTCAGCTGGTCTGCCAATTCCTCCAGGCGTGCCAGATTCTCTTTGTCGGTATCGTTAATCACTCCGAATTTTTCCAGTCCGTAAGCAGTTTTCTGGGTTAATACACGGAGTCGGTGATACAGCTCCGGCATGGGTTCCACATACCCTCTGTCATCCACTTCTTCATCACCGCCGCCCATTTCTGCCACAAATTGTTTGGAATAAAGGACGGTATCATGCTTTAACTCTGTCCAGCTTCCCAGAAAGCCTTCCAGATTTTTCTTCTGCCACTCCTCGTTGGTCATAAAGGAAGGATAGCCCTCTCCCCGCTCCTCCAGCAGAGGATTCAGTGTGTAGAGCCAGTTGGCATAAAGACTGGCATTCCAGAAGGAATCGGGTTTTTCCTGAATTTTCGTCTGGACTTTTTCCAGATTTTCTTCATATCCAGCATAGGTAAAGGCACCGTTTTCCTGTAAAAGTTCCACGGCTTTGTCCGAACCCATTGCCGCCGGCACATCTAAGGCATCGGGGAGCATACGCTTTTCGCCCTCCGGATTTTCCTTTACCTTACTATAGCAAAGCTGGGTAAATACTGCCTCGTCCAGAGAAAACCGCTGTCCCATAAAGCGGAACCCCTTTGCGAGCTGGGTTTTGTCCGTCTCCCCCTCATCGTCTGCAAACACTTCCGAATTGATAGCAGGCGGATCTAAAGTCTGAATCAGTTTCACATATTTTTCAAAGGATTTGTCGTCTCCCACCAGTTTCTCCAGGGTGACATCCTTGCCATAGACTTCCTCAATAATGGGCGCATACTCCTGATATCCCGCGTCATCGCTTGCCCCTGCAAAGAAAGAAGTGATGGAATAAACGGCATTCCACGCCTCCTGTGCCTCGCTGTCCTCCTGCAATGCCAGTGTCATCAACAGTGCCTCACGGTTCTGGGTTTCATTGGTCTGGGCAAAGTTCCGTCTGCCATACCACATCATGGCGCGGAAATACTGCTCCAGCTCCTCATTGCCCTCGTAATAACCTCTTGGTTTGTACTGGGAATAGTCCTCCAAATCTCCCGTCAGCGGAGACTCCTCGACACTCTGGGCATCCAGAATCAACTGCTGCTCCTGCCCGGCAATGGTTTTTGCGCCGGTGGGAAGGTCTGCCACTTCCTGCCCCATCAGTTCCGCACCAACGGCAAAAAAGGCAACATTTTTTAGCGCCGCATCTTCCCATTCCGTACCTGCCAGTTCCTGGTACTGTGCCAGAGAGTCCTCGTACATGCGGGAACTGAACTTGCCGGTTAAATCCGTGAGATAGTGACTCTCCGTATTTTTCTGCAACAGGGCAAAATACAAATGATAGGTATGCATCATGGAGTCCGTGGTAACAAAAACGGGAACCTGCAAGTACCTGTTCTGCTCGTATAAATCAAAAAATTCACTCCAGGTACCATCGCACACCACGAAATTATTTTCCACCAGTTTCTTTACCATGTGATCCTGCAGATAAAAGCGGTCTGCGTTTTCCACGTTGGAAAGGTCCGCCTCCACCTGATAAGACTCCACCGAAGGCACGTAATCCGGCAGTCCCTCCTCCTGTCTGGTCTGATTCTCCTTGGTTTCCCCGGTTTCTTCTGCGGCTGTTTCTTTCTCCTCGGTCTCCCGTTCCTCCTGGGATTCCTCCGTCACTTCTGCCACTGTGGTGTCCTCTCTGGAACCACACCCTGCTGCTCCTGCTGCCAGACAAATCGTCATGGCAAGTGCTAACCATTGTTTTTTCTTCATTTTCCATCCTCCCGTCCTTGAAAACTCGTTACCTTTATTCTAATATTCTAACACACCATCATCCACATAGGTACTGATCTCCCGCAGGACAAAAGCCTCGTTTTCCCGTTGAATCTGTGCCGCGACTTTTCCCACCATGACAGGCTGCACATAACTTTCCACGATGACACCCACTCCCACGATTGCCAGTTGCGGATCCGTAAGGAAATTTAACCAGTCGGGCAAAAGTTCCACGGAAGTGATGGTTTCCGATTTGGTATCAATCAAATCCTGGTAGGGCAGAACAGCGATAAGCTGCATGTCGCTGTTGGTTTCTTTCGTGTAAATCTCCACTTCCTCGTTTTCTTCATCCAGGCGGAGTTCCACCAGCCTTTCCATCTGGTCAAGCACCTCTTCCCCGGTGAATTCCTCCGCGGAAACCGTTCCTGTTTCATGGGCAGTGAGATAGAAAAATCGGTCTACGCTGACTCCCGTTCCATGTCCCCAGCAATACGCCAGCACCACATCCCCTTCCGGTGTCTCGGCAATTTGGGGAGAGCTTTTCCAGTCCAGTTCCAAATCCGGGATTTCTTCGTTGAGATAGTTCCAGTTACTTTCCCCGTCTATCTCATAGTTTAACAGTAAGCCGTTGAAACCGTATTCCGAGCTATGGAAACCGTAAAGAGTATAGGTTCCATCCTCAGTCTGGTCATAGAGATAAAGCTGGTCGCCCTCCATGTTCTGCACCATGTCATCCACAGGAATAGCGTCCTCCAGTTTTGTGTTGCCCAGAATCCGTTCCATGACGGCGGTAAGACTTGGCTGTTCCGGTTCCGGTGTTTCCACGATATCCTCGTCTGTTTCCGGCTCCTTAGTCTCATCCGAGGAAGAATCCTCATTTTCCACATCCTCCACCGTATCCGTGCCGATGGTGGTTACTTCATCCGGTTGTGTTTTTTCTTTGGATTTTGCATTTATCAGACAGACTGCCACGATGATTGCAGCCAGCAAGAGTATTAGAATCAGTCCGATTTGTTTTTGTTTTTTCTTATCCATTCCCGCTCCCTTCCTGTTTTCGTGATGGTTTCATTATACGAAAGGAACGGGAAGGGCGCAAGAAAAGGGAGATTAGGAATTTCTTAAATTTATGACTGGGTAGGAAATAGCTTTCAGGCATGATTCCCTATCGAGAGAAGGATTGTGGATTGCAAAAAGTTATATAAAGTTATATAATAGTTTTAAAGTTATATATAGTTATATAAGAATTCAAAAGTTATATAAACTTATATAAGAGGTGAACAATGAACAATCCCTTTACACTGTCTTTTGGGAAAAAACCGGTTCAATATATTTCCCGTATTACACAGACTAATGAGATTATTGACACTTTTAATGCCGAACTTCCATCCAACCAGATTTATATGATTACTGGCGTCCGTGGTTCAGGCAAAACGGTTATGATGACCAATATTTCCACTGAGTTAAGTCAGCTTTCTAACTGGATTACTGTGGAACTGAATCCTACGCGGGATTTGTTGCAAAGCCTTGCCGCCAAGCTCTACGGCATCCCGGATTTGCATGAGCGGTTCCTAAAGGCAAAACTGGATTTTTCCGCATTTGGGCTGGGCGTGTCCATTGAACACGCTCCACCGATTACCGATATCGAGGATGTCCTTATGCACATGCTGACTCATATCAGGAAGATGGGAAAACGTCTTTTGATTACCATTGATGAGGTGACCAATTCTGAAAACATAAAGATTTTTACCAGCTCTTTTCAGATTTTTCTCCGAGATGATTACCCGATTTTCCTTTTGATGACCGGGTTATATGAAAATATTTACGAATTACAGAATGACAAGGCGCTCACTTTTTTGTATCGCGCACCCAAGCTCATCCTGGAACCTTTAAACTATACCGCGGTGCGCAAGAGTTATATGGACATCTTTCAGATTGACCTGGAAACCGCTGAGACAATGACTACTCTTACCAAAGGTTATCCTTTTGCCTACCAGGTGTTGGGATATTTATACTGGAACCACCGGGACACACAATCCCTGGAAGAAATCTTGCCGGAGTACGACCAGTACCTGGAGGAATATGTCTACAGCAAAATATGGTCTGAATTATCTGAACTGGATAAGAAAATTTTGACCGAAATCGCCACAAGCGGAGAATGCCGGGTGAAAACTATCCGGGAAAATCTAAATATGAAATCAGAATTGTTTTCCGTTTATCGTGAACGTTTAAAGCGAAAGGGCGTCATTGATACCAGAGAATACGGGAAGATTTCCATGGCTCTTCCTCGTTTCTCTGAATTTGTGAAGGTGCAGTTATTATAGAAAAGAACAGGGCGTTCCCTCAGGAACGCCCTGTTCTTTTCTTCTTATTGTAAATCTTAGTATGCTCTGCCCCAGTAAACCATCTTCTTGGCGGGTTTTCCGCAGCAGACACAAGTGTCTGTAATCTGCTCCTGCTCAAAAGGCATACAACGGCTGGTTACGCTTAAGTCCTCTTTGATCTTGTCCTCGCAGGCACGGTCTCCACACCACATTGCTTTGACGAATCCGGACTTCTCAGCAAAGATCTTTTTGAATTCATCGTAATTCTTTGCCACATAGGTGTGGGACTCCCGGTGTGCTCTCGCACGCTCCAGCATCTCCACCTGCATTGCCGCCAAAAGCTCAGCTACCTTTGCTTCCAGTTCGTCCAGACCTACTTCTATCTTCTCGCGGGTGTCGCGGCGGCAGATCACGCACTTGTTAGCCTCGATGTCCTTCGGCCCGATCTCCACACGAAGGGGAATACCGCGCATCTCCTGCTCGGAGAATTTCCATCCGGGACTCTTATCGCTGTCATCCACTTTTACGCGGAAATTGCTGAGACGATCCTTCAGCTCATAAGCGGTCTCCAGCACTCCTTCTTTCCGCTGCTGGATAGGAATAATGGTAACCTGGGTAGGCGCGATTGCGGGAGGCAGCACCAGACCTGAATTGTCACCGTGTACCATGATCACTGCACCGATGGTACGGGTGGTCATACCCCAGGAAGTCTGGTGTACATATTTTAAGGTGTTGTCTTTGTCGGTATACTGTACGCCAAAGGCTTTTGCAAAGCCATCGCCAAAGTTGTGGCTGGTGCCGGACTGTAATGCTTTTCCGTCATGCATCAGTGCCTCGATGGTATAGGTAGCCTCCGCACCGGCAAATTTTTCCTTCTCTGTCTTCTGTCCCTTGATCACAGGGATTGCCAGTACCTTCTCCATAAAATCTGCGTAGACATTCAGCATCTGAACCGTGCGCTCTTCTGCTTCCTCAGCGGTGGCATGGGCGGTATGTCCCTCCTGCCACAGAAACTCTCTGGAACGCAGAAACGGTCTGGTTTCCTTCTCCCAACGAACCACAGAACACCACTGGTTGCATACCTGGGGCAGATCTCTATAGGACTGAATGGCGTTTTTATAGTAATCACAGAAAAGGGTCTCTGAAGTGGGACGTACACACAGGCGTTCCTGCAGAGGCTGCAGACCCCCATGGGTTACCCATGCTACTTCAGGGGCAAATCCTTCCACATGATCTTTTTCTTTTTCCAACAGGCTCTCCGGAATAAACATGGGCAGGTATACGTTGCGCACGCCTGTCTCCTTGAAACGACGATCCAGTTCTGCCTGAATCAGCTCCCAGATCGCGTATCCTTCCGGACGAAATACCATGCATCCCTTGACGCTGGTGTAATCAATGAGCTCTGCCTTAAGGCACACATCGGTATACCACTGGGCAAAATCTTCTTCCATTGAGGTAATGGATTCTACTAATTTCTTGTCTGCCATCATTTTCTCCTTTCGCGGCACGTTTGTTTTTACGGGGAAAAGAGGAATTTCCTATGAAGAACAAAGAGTCGCTTGCCGACTCTTTGCGCGCGCGAGCGGTATGCGGAGCATAAACTACTTCGCCGCGAGCTGCGCATTCTTGCGGAGCATTTTATTGCATAGGAAGAAACTTCCTATGCAATAAAAAAACCTTCTGTCCCCAACAATCAGGGACCGAAGGCTTATCAGCTATTGTTCGGCGGTACCACCCTTTTTCATGCCTGTGCATGCTTCTCATCCTACCGTTAACGCCGGCGTTACGCTGTGTTTCCTGCTTCCAATGAATGCCTTTCACACAGGACTCCAAGGCGGGTTCCAGATTTCCTTCATAAGCACCTCTCACCAAATCTGCGCTCTCTCTGGGATGGGTAAACCTGTACTATTCCTCTTCAATGTCATTAACTGATGCTATTTTATGACGGTCAGGGCTGATTTGTCAAGCAAAGGTGTACCGGAAACTTGTTTTTCCCCTTGTTTTCTTTGGAAGGGCATGCTAATCTGATTTCAGTTTCGGTAAGGAGGAGCAAAATGTCTCAGGAATATTCTTATTTTTCCCATAAAAAGTGTGAGTATTTTCCCTGTCATAAGGGAGCCGATCCGGAGAATTTTAATTGTCTGTTCTGCTATTGTCCGCTGTATGTGCTGGGGGATAAGTGTGGGGGGAATTTCCGTTATACGGAAAAAGGGCGTAAGGACTGCACCAATTGCCTGTTTCCTCACCAGAGGGAGAATTATAAGGCGCTCATTGGAAGGTATGGGGATATTGTGAAGAAAATGGATGAGAAGTAAGAAATACTGTTTTATTCTCCTCGCAGCTGCGCCACTACTTCCTTCACGGTTTTTACAATATACTCCATCTCCTCCGGAGTATTTTCCGCACCGATGGAAAGACGGAGCGAGCCGCGGGCTATTTCAATGGGCAGCCCCAAGGCTAGCAGCACATGACTGGGTTCCAGGGAGCCTGCGGTGCAGGCAGAACCGGAAGATGCGGCAATCCCTCTGGCATCCAGTTGAAGCAGCAGCATTTCATCTTCAACCCCTTCAAATACAAAGTTTACCGTTCCGGGTAAACGGCGTTCCCCGTCCCCGTTCAGTCGGGAACGAGGGATCTGGGACAGCCCTTCAATCAACTGGTCACGCATGGCACTGATCCGGGGCGCCTCCTGCTCCATATTCTCCGTTGCCTCCTGCAAAGCTGCAACCATGCCGACAATGGCAGGTAAATTCTCTGTACCGGCACGTTTACCACGCTCCTGTGCCCCTCCCTCAATGACATTCACCAGAGGCATTCCTTTTCTGGCATAAAGAAGCCCGACGCCCTTCGGTCCCTGGAATTTGTGACCGGACAGGGAAAGCATATCAATGTTGTCTTTCTCCACATTCACAGGGATATGCCCCACAGCCTGTACTGCGTCTGTGTGGAAGATAACCCCATTCCCGCGACAGATGGCTCCGATCTCACGAATGGGCTGGATCGTCCCGATTTCGTTATTGGCATACATGATGGTTACCAGTGCAGTATCCTCGCGGATGGCATCTGCCACCTGTTCCGGTGTGACGATACCATTCTCATGAACATCCAACAGAGTAACTTCAAAGCCTTCTTTCTCCAGCTTTTTTAAAGTGTGCAGTACTGCATGGTGTTCAAAGGTCGTGGAAATAATATGATTTTTTCCATTCTTTTTTCCAAAATATGCAGCGGAAAGAATTGCCTGGTTATCCGCCTCACTGCCACCGGATGTGAAATATATCTCTTTCGGATCAGCTCCCAAAAGGTCAGCCACCGTTTCTCTCGCTTTTAACAGCTGCTCTGCTGCCCGCTGTCCTACTGTGTGCAGACTGGAGGGATTTCCATAATACTCGTCCATGCAGGCAATCATTGCCTGTTTTGCGGTTTCACTGATTTTGGTAGTGGCCGCATGATCTGCATATATATGATTCACACTATCATCCTCCTGAATAAGAAACGCAAAATGCTAAAGTAAGCCTTTTCTTTGCTTACTTTAGCATTGGTATTCTAACACGTCAATGAAATTTCCAAAAATGCCATTACAAATGCAAAAATCGTTAACAGCATGGTGAGAAAGATTGCCATTCCGTCATAAGTATACGTGGTTCCCTCTTTCCGGGAACTGACTAATACCTCCAGTCCAAGCAGGATAAAAATGCAGGGCCAAAGCCGGAAAATCATGGAATACAGTAAGGCAGGTACAAAGGCATGCACCAGAAACAGACTTCCAAACAGCACCAGCAATACACCAAAGGTGATGCTTCCCACTCGATGCGTTCTTTTATTTTTCGTCAATTCCGTTGTTTCCATCTTTCTGCGCCTCCTCGTCCAGATCCCGCTTTTTTCCACGAATCATGGAAATTCCCACAGCAATCACTACGATTCCACAGATGGCCTGGGTCGCCTGGGTGTTAATAATCTGCAGCATGTAGCTGAGCCAGTTTTCCGGATAGATTCGGTAAATGATACCGTAGACGGCGTTATAGCAAAGCACAATTCCGATAAAAATCAGAACCGCTGCCACGATTCCACGGGCTCTCCGGTTGCTGACTTTCACGCCGATGCTGTCCAAGTGAATCAGGTAATCGTCCTCCACTTCGGCAAATTTTTCATCAGGCAGGGATGCCAGATTAATAGCATGGAAAAAGCTGAAAATCCAAACAATCAGCGCAACATATACCAGAAATTCCAATCCCAGCCAGCTCGCCGCTGCTACAATGCTCCAAAAAAGTGACAGTAGTGTCAGACCCATTTTCATAAATCCCATATACATTTCTGCGGCTCCGGGAAGTAATGCAAATATAAAAGTTAAAAATTTATTCTTTTTCCGATACATAAGAATTCTCCTTTTCTTTTCTTCGTTTCATTCATAAATCAATCTTTATTCATTAAAAAGATACCTGCCGTGTCCGATACTCCCTGGCATGCCTTCCCGGCAGCCTGGTTCATCCCCCGCAGCAAATTGGAAAGAGCACTGGGCTGCGGTACATTTTCTTTCAACCGGGCTTCCCACTCTTCCATGGAAAGAGGTTCCTGTTCCTCCCAGGGCTGTGTCGTTTCCGTGAGTTGTTCCGGTGGCTCCACCATTGCAGAACCGGGTAACTGAATGAAATTCGCGGGGGTGATCCATAGCATAACCAGAGCGGCGGCGGCTCCGATGGCAACCTTTACGCTGTAAAGCCAAAGCTGTTTTCCGGACTGGCTGCAGTTAAAGGGTTTCGCCTTTGCCTGCCACTGTTGCATCTCCTCATCCTGTTCTGAAAGGGAATTGAGAATTTCATCCTTCAGATAGGAGGGTGCCTGCAGCACCGGCTCCTGTTCCACCTGTGCAATCAGTCGTTCCAGTTCCTCGTCCGTCAAGTAGGACTCTTTTCCATGTTCCATCCTATCCACTCTCCTTTCTGCTGTATGTTTCCCATTGCCTGCGGTAAAGTTCCCGCAGCTGGGACCGGGCACGATAAATCTGTGTCCGGATGGTCTTGATATTCCGGCCGGTTTTCGCCGCTATCTCCTCCGGCTTGCGTTCCTCATAAAAGTAGAGAACTGCCACCTCATCATAAGGAGGCTTTAAAGACCGACATCGCTCCAGCAACGTTTCTCTGGTTTCTTTTTCCAGAACCTTTTGTTCCGGGTTCTCCGGGCCGGTATTCTCCGTCAATCCTTTTTCCGCCTGGGTGCTATCTGCTTCCCTGCGGTCATTTTCCACATCTTCTGTGGGAACAGCGCGCCGTCCCGCAGCTTTCAGATAGTCGATGCTTTTATTGGAAGCGATCCGGCAAATCCAGGCTTTTTCATGCTGCCCGTCAAATTCCTTCAAGTGACGATAAACAGAGAGGAAGGTTTCCTGAGTCAGATCCTGGGCGGCAAAGTAATCGCCCACGGTTCGATAGCAAAGAGAGAACACCAGATTTTGATACCGGTCAATCAGTGTTTCCAAATATTCCGTTTCTGTGATGTTCTCCACCTCCCTCCGTTTTTTCATCGCTCTATAGAACATAACGAGATCCGTTCAAAAATTTCTTCAAAATCCTGAAAACTTTTCTCAAAGAGTTTCCGGTACCCTTTTATGCACAAAAAACACCTTAATCCCAAATTGATCAAGGTGCTTACAGGTTTCTCATTTGGTTACTGTTCCCCCAGAAAAGTTTGAAGCTCAGGAAGGCATTTTTCCGCAGTGCTTCGTCCCATCTCGTAGGCAAGCCGCAATTTCTCCGGATCTTTTTCCACATGTCCCACGGGAATAGGCTGTTCCGGCCGGATCACAAATAGTTTTCCCTTTGTCTCTTCTTTTGCGATGTAGTCCAGTTCTTCATTGTACATCAGATGACGGGCCGCCATGGTTTCCACGAATTGGGGATAATTTCTGTATTTCCGGCGAACCAGAGGCATCACGGAATTCTTCTCCTTGCGATAGCCCCTGGGTCTGGTCAAAACCACTACATTTTTATCATAGCCGATGCTTTCAAAGTATTTCACCGGAATAGAGTCAGCGATGCCGCCGTCCAGGAGTTTCTGTCCGCCGATCTCCACAATTCTGGACACCAAAGGCATGGAAGCAGACGCCCGAATCCAGTCAAATCCGTGATCCTCCCAGCCGGTATATTGGTGGTAGACCGGCTTTCCGGTTTCCACATCGGTACATACCACATGAAATTCCATGGGATTTTTCATATAGGCGTCGAAATCAAATTTATCCAGCTTCAAGGGAACTTCCCCATAACAAAACTCGGTATTGTAAATGTTTCCGGTTTTTATCAGAGAAGAAAGACCACTATAGCGTTTGTCCCTGCAAAACCGTGTGTTGTAGTTCAAGACACGCCCCTTCTGTCCGGACTTATAGTTACATCCGAAGGCTGCGCCGGCCGAAACACCGATCAAGCCATCATATTGGATGCCGTTTTCCATCATCGCATCCATGACGCCTGCCGTAAACAGTCCGCGCATGGCACCGCCTTCCAAAATCAATCCCTTTTTCATCTTAATACTCACGCCTCGTCTTTCTCTTGCAAAATTTCTGTCAGTTCAACCTTTTCATGCATGAAATCTTGCAAGATAATCCTTTTCTACCTTTTTGAAATCCTCAAATCGAAAGACCGGGACACTGGCAATTTCCGGTGTACTGGCAGACAGCGGGATGTCCATATAATGCAAAAATTCATGATAAAGCATGGCATCGTCCACACTTTTTACCAGCCTTGCCTCTTCCTCCGTCAGGTCCCTTCCCAGAAACTTGGTATAAATCAAAGAAAGCAGCCGCCCCTCCACTTCATTATAATAATCCATATGATGCTTAATAGGGCGGGTTACATCCGACAGATAGGCTTCTCCGGCATCATGAAGCAGACAGGCAAGCATCAGCCGATTGCTGTATCCTCTTGCCTTTGCTTCATCATGACAGCAGATACAGTGCTGTCCCACCGAATAAAACTCCGGGAAATGTCCATTGGCCCTGGTCATCAGGGACAGCGCATGGGCGATGTCCTCAATTACGATATCTGTAGGTTTTGCATCCAATGGATTCATATAGCGGTGGGTATAGGTACAAATTTCGTCTTTTGATGGCATAGCTGCGTTCCTTCTTTTAAATAATGTGTTGGATACCCTCACAGATACGGCGTGCCACGGTGGGATTGTTCATGGTATACAGATGAATACCGTCCACATCATTGGCCAGCAGATCAATGATCTGAGACAGGGCATAGGACATTCCGGCATCAAAAAGTGCCTGCCTGTTGTTCTCGTACTTGTGGATGATGCGCTGAAAACGCTCCGGCAGGGAGGCACCGCACATGGTCACCATCCGCTTGATCTGCGCCGCATTGATGACCGGCATAATTCCCGGTGTGACCGGTACGGTAATTCCCGCAATCCGGCAATCCTCCACAAAACGATAGAAATAATCATTGTCAAAAAACAGCTGGGACAGTAAAACCTCCGCCCCCGCATCTACTTTCTTCTTCAGATAGTGCATCTCTTCTACCCGGTTTGCAGATTCCGGGTGATTCTCCGGATAGCAGGCTCCTGCAATACAGAAATCACCACGCTGTTTCAGATAAGCGGTCAGCTGATCCGCATGGAGAAAGTCCTTCTTCTCCGGTACATTGGGATTGCGGTCGCCCCGCAGTGCCAGCACGTTTTCAATACCCTCTTCCTTTAAAATATGCGTAAAGGTATCGATTTCTTCTTTGGAGTAGCACAGACAGGTCAGATGCACCACCGGCTCCACATGATACTGCTCTTTTATTTTCTTTGCCAAAGTAATGGTCTTATTATGATTGCTGCTGCCGCCTGCGCCAAAGGTCACGCTGATGAAATCCGGCTTGCACGCGCAGAGAATTTCCAGTGTCTCGTCAATGTTTTTCAGTTCCTCGTCCTTTTTCGGCGGGAAAATTTCAAAGGAGAGCACCTGTTTTTTCTGTTTATGGATATCGCTTATTTTCATATCTTCATTCCTTATGCTTTCGTAGATTTGGATTTATTATATACTATTTTTTGTAATTGGGGCAAGGGAATGTCTCTGCTTCACGGAACCTGGACGCATCTGTTAAGTGCTGAAGTAAAGCAGGGTGTTTCCTGGTATGGGGAATCCTATGAGGTGCTGACTGTTACCGCCAGACGGCGTTGTGATTGTGCCGGGTGGGGAGACTGTTGTGGTGGAGATATTACTTCATTGTAAGGCTTACTGACGAAACTGTAAGAAAAAATAAGCCCCTATTTACATTTGTGTGTCTGATGTATCAACAGTATAATGATACATTTCACGAATTGCGTATGCAATTAGAAAATCAAGTAGTCCAAATTCCATAAAATGAAATTTTAGGGCAAATTACAGACATTGGCTTGGCTGTAGTATTTTTAAACAACGTGTGTTAGACTACTGTTATACAAATCGTTGTTTGTGTTTATCTTAACCGCCGCAATGCAGGTGGTGTTTTTAGAAAGTGAAACAGTAAAGCAGTTGCTTGGCTACGATTTTACGAAAAGCACCGATAGAGCCTCATATCGTTAAATTGGCTTGAAATCAATAAATGCCACGCAAAGTAGCGGAAAAAACCGAAATGTAATCCCGGCTTGCTTGTAATGCAAAATTCACTTTCCTATACTTAAATCTGTTGACGAGCACAAGTCGAATAATGTGTGCTGCTTCATATCAAGTGAAGCAATCAACAAGTTTAATAAACAAGGAGGTCATAGGTATGACACTTGCAGGAAAATTAAAATCTATTCGCAAGCAGGCAGGAATGTCACAGGAGCAGTTGGCAGAGAAGCTGGGTGTTTCAAGGCAAGCGGTTACGAAATGGGAAACAGATGCAGGTATCCCCGATATAGAAAATGTTATGGCAATCTCGGCGTTGTTTAATATTTCTATTGATGATTTGCTTTCTAATGAAAAGGCGGCAAAACAATTGATTGATTACCTGTTTGAAAGCATTACCGAGTATGATATTGATGAGCCCAAACGCTTCGATATGAAGTTTGGGGGAGCAAAGCAGTTTGTGTTATCGGGCAGTAAGAGTGAGAAAATCCGTGTCCGTCTTGCATCGAATACTTTTTCCACACTTCAGAATGATTTTAAGGTCAAAATTGATGATATTAGAAAAAGAATTGATGTGGATGTAAACCGCAGAAACGGTGTATCTGAGGCAATAGCAAAGAAAGAAGTAAGTATATTTGTCCAAATTCCCTCTCTATATATTGGGAAAATCGAATGTGCTGTCAATGCCGAAACCGTTGAAATCCGTTCTCTGGAATGTGACTGTGTAGAGATTGATGCAAAGACCCCACATATTGTTTTGGAGGATGTTTCAGGCACGGTAGAAATCAATTGTAATCTTGATATGGAAGTGGTCTGTCATTCATTAAATGGCGAGCTGGACATTAACCAAGTATCCGCGACTTCAAAAATTTATATCCCAGAGGATACCATATTTACAGCCGTTACAAAGGGGATTGGAACAAGTATATCTTATGAAAAGGACGGACGACAAGCGGAACGGTTTGACACGCCCGATGCGGAAAATATTATTGAGCTGAACGGTATTAAGAGTGAACTTGTTATCTGCGCAGGCAGGGATAGGAGTTGACGAAATGAAAACAAATTACCTGAAGAAATATATCATCAGTTCCTATATCCTTGTCTGGATCCTCATTATTTTTGTAGCAGGCACAGCCAGCTTGATCTTTCATGCGCCGCCTGTCATTATGTGGATTGTCAGAAACCTTATTGCATGGTCGCCGACCTACCTCCTTTTGCTTGGATGGAAACATTTCAGACCTGACGAAACAAGGATAGCTTTTGTGAAGCGATGCTTTTCAGGGAAAGTAAAACTTTCCCCGTTGCTGCTCTCCTTTGTCCTCACCTTTGGCATCAGCGTGTTGTCGCTGTTTCTTTATTCGGCTATGACGGGCAAATCAATGTTGTCCTACATCAATCTGGGTACTACAGCATTGCCACTTAGTATTTTCCTTTCCCTGACTTCTGGACCGACAGGGGAAGAGTTGGGATGGCGTGGTTTTATGCGGGAGGAATTTAATAAAAAGTACGGTTTCCTTAAATCCTCTGTCTGCCAGGGCTTAGTGTGGTGCTTCTGGCATACCTTGTTGTGGGTAGTGGATTCTGAGTTTACCGACTGGAGGGCAATTCCATATGTCATTTCCAATATTGTTGTGATTACATCCATCACCATACTGATGAACATTTTTCTGGAACGGTATAATAACCTGCTCTATTCAGTATTGTTGCACTTTGGCTTTAATATTCTTTATGTGTTTTTGGATGTGGATATAGGTTTCTTTGAGATTTTGACCGTTCTGTATCTGATCATCATGCCGATTGCAGTATTTGTAAGGAATAAGACAGCTAAAAGACTTTTGAAAAATAATGATGGCGAGGAACGGAAAATAGAATAATGAGCAATTTAGAGAAAATCCAAAAAGGAATGAGGGTGTTACAGATACTCTCTAAGATTATTTTGGTATTTGCCTGTGTAGGAGTAGCCTTAACATCAATTGCGGCGGCTCTGGTGGCATCAGATGTGTTAAGCACGGAAAACCAGTTTCTTCATTTCTTGTCTGTTATGGCTGAAATAACCAAGGAACAGCTTGTAGGAACTTTACTTGCTACGGCTGCCTCTTTGCTGTTCGGCGGCATCTTTACTGCGTTTGTTTATCGCTACTTTACAGCGGAACTAAAAGAAGGAACACCATTTACAAGCGCAGGTGCAGACAGAATAAAGCAGCTTGGAATTATGCAAATCGTATTGGCTGTCGTATCTGTGGCTATTACAGACGGTATCTACGAAAAAATCGGTCTTTCAGAATGGAACAGATTTGACGATGCCGGCGGCATCACGCTTGGAATTTGCTTGATTTTAATTGCTATGGTTGTTCGTTATGGTTCGGAACTGGAGCACAAAAAGCAGAGTTAAGCTACCTATGGATAGAAAATGGACAGTCTTTATTAACTATTGTGATGATGACGGTTAGATAAATCGTTATTTAGCGAGGTAAAGATATATGCTTCATTTAGAAAAAGTAAATGGTAATAATGTCTGGGATATCCTGAAACTGACGGTATCGAAATCGCAGAAGAACTTCGTTGCCACCAATGAGATCAGCATCATTGAAGCGTATACTGCAATTACGGGAAACGGTCATGCATTCCCGTTTGGTATATATGATGAGGATAAGCCTGTAGGTTTCCTGATGATTGGTTTTGATGTTGATGATTATTGGACGGATGCACCTGAAATTGCAAAGGGAAACTATAATCTGTGGCGTCTTATGATTGATAAGGCATATCAAAACAGAGGGTACGGAAAAGAAGCGGTCAGCCTTGCATTAGAGTTCATAAAATCTATGCCTTGTGGAGAAGCGGAATACTGTTGGCTATCATATGAACCCGATAATGCAGTTGCCCGTCAGATGTATCGCTCTTTCGGTTTCGAAGAAACCGGTGAAATGGACGG
>ERZ1026844.50-NODE-50-length-97576-cov-7.864809_pt1 | contig 97576 bp, 85 predicted proteins | sample MGYA00380152_ERZ1026844 | MGnify/ENA primary metagenome ERZ1026844 (study PRJEB33269, sample SAMEA4719788) | human gut metagenome | biome: human-associated habitat; feature: organic feature; material: feces | place: Cameroon | collected 2013-10 ... | reverse complement strand
ATTATCTCAACCGAGAGGTGTTTACTCAAGGTGCGAGTTATTTACCTGATACGTTGATGTTTGAGAACCTTGTAAGTTTGTAAAGAAGTAAAACAAAAGCGGAGCCAGACAGAATAGATGCATCGTTTGAGAACCTTGTAAGTTTGTAAAGAAGTAAAACCAGTTTGGCGATGATAGAACGATTCGGGCAGTTTGAGAACCTTGTAAGTTTGTAAAGAAGTAAAACTCATCAACAGTAGTGCCGTATAAAGTTTTGGTTTGAGAACCTTGTAAGTTTGTAAAGAAGTAAAACAGAAACCAGAGCATTAAAAGTCACTAAATCGTTTGAGAACCTTGTAAGTTTGTAAAGAAGTAAAACTCATGGTATCAGCCATATTCTTTGCGGCACGTTTGAGAACCTTGTAAGTTTGTAAAGAAGTAAAACATAAAAAGTGGTGGCAGAAGTTGACTCACAGTTGATGAATTTATCCATATGGGCATATAGATCTAAAACTTTCAATTTTGCCCGATAAGGGCTGGAAATGTAAGGAAATTTTGACGGTTTAGGGGGGAAATAAGGATGCTTTGGGCAAATACGACTTAAACAGTTCCGTTTGCCCGGATCTTGCCCGACTTCTTGGGCAAGAATTGCAAAACACGATGGATTTGCCTAAAGGTTTACATAATGCGAACGAAAACTCCAGAAAAGCAGACCGCGTGAAGTCTCTCGGGGTAAAATCCGAAAAATCTGGTCTATATGCCCGGCAAAGAAAAAGATCCTACGCACCACTTCTATTAGAACCACTTCTACAGAAATCCTCTGTGTAACCAAATGCAACGCAACGCAAATTTCCCCCGATAGCCGTTGCTGATTCCCCGTTTTTATGGTAGTATGGAGAAAGCGAAACGGAGGTTTACTCATTATGGAGAGCTACAAGAGCGAGTTTGTTGAATTTATGGTGGACTGTAATGTCCTGAAATTTGGAGATTTTACATTGAAGAGCGGACGCAAGTCCCCCTTCTTTATGAATGCGGGTTCCTATGTGACCGGCAGCCAGTTGATGCGCCTGGGCGAGTATTATGCCAGAGCCATCCATGAGACTTACGGGGATGATTTCGATGTCCTCTTTGGACCTGCTTATAAGGGAATTCCCATCAGCGTAGTGACCGCAGTGGCATACAGCAAGCTGTATGGCAAAGAGGTTCGTTACTGCTCTGACAGAAAAGAAGAAAAAGATCACGGTGCGGATAAGGGCAGCTTTCTGGGCAGCCCTCTGCAGGACGGTGACAGAGTCATTATGATTGAGGATGTGACCACCTCCGGTAAATCCATGGAAGAGACCGTGCCTAAGGTACGGGGAGCGGCTGACGTGGAAATTGTAGGACTGATGGTTTCCTTAAACCGCATGGAGCGCGGCATCCAGTCTGAAAAGAGTGCTTTGGACGAAATCAAGGAGCGCTACGGTTTCCCCACCGCAGCCATTGTATCCATGGCAGATGTGATCGAACACTTGTATAATAAGCCATATAATGGTAAAGTTTATATTGACGATGCCTTAAAGGCAGCGATTGATGCTTATTACAAAGAGTACGGCGCAAAGTAAAGGGAGGTTTTGAAGGATGGAAGAAAAGACATATCGTACCATGCGTGGAACCGGAGTAACCAATATTATTTTAGGAATTGTAGCCATTGCCGTGGGAGTAGGCAGCGGAGTGCTTCTTATTATCAGTGGCTCCAAGCTGCTGGCCGGCAAGTCAAAGATTATGTTTTAAAGTTCAATCAGGAGAAGAAACAGAAGGGATGTCGCAAGGCATCCTTGTTTCGATTGTAGGCATCGTATGTTTGGTAAGAGACGATATATATTCACAAAGAAACAACATCCGCAGAAGGCAATCGCCTCCACGATCCTGGGAACGATTTCACTGGTGTCCTATGTACTGGTGATTTACCTGTCTTTCCGGAGAGGCGGACAGGCAGCGGAATCCTATGGAGCGACAGGGTTATTGATTACATTGTTTGCTTTTGCGGGATTGATTTTAGGAATCTGGTCCAAAACGGAAAAGGATATGTTTTACTTTTTTTCCTGGGTTGGCATAATTTTTAATGCACTGGCACTGTGTGGAATCAGCCTGCTATTGTATGCCCCTGGCATGTCATTTTTTATAGATTAAAGAAAGTTTTTGTTTGGAGGAACTTATGGAATTGAATTATGATCCGGAAGAAATGAAGGAGCGTTATGATTTAGCAATGGAAAGAGTGTTGGAAATCCCGGATGAGCATATCCTGGAAGAAAAATTCCAGCAATATTTTAAAAAGATGGCAGCATTTCTGTGCCTGATGGATGAAACTTATCGGTTTGTCAAAAGCGGCAAGCTGAAGCAGGCATCATTGGAGGAACTACAGGAACGCAACCGACAATTGTATGAGGATATTTTACCGGAAAATTACGGGATAAGCTATGCCAATCCCACCTATGCAGAGGAAATTCTGGGCAAGGAACATGGAAATCTGCTCTGTTTTTTGTATACAGAGCTGCGGGCGCTGATCGGTTATGTCTATGAAGACAAAATTTTTGACTGTGTGATCCGCATGGAACTATTTCTGGAAATCTATGGAATGTTTACCTGTGAAAAAGAGGAGACCGGACTTCTCCCCGCAGGAGAGGCACTGCGTCGTACGATTTACTGGTTTTTCAGTGATTATTCCGAGGATGCCGCGGCAGAAATGGTGACAGCCCAGGTAGACCCGGACAAGGGTTTTGCCGTGCGTCTCATCTTGGACAGCGACTTAAACGATGTACGTTATCTGTATTATTTCGGTGAATATATCACCGCGAGCGAGTTGCGGACAGCGAGACACCTGGCAGAAATGTCCCAGGAGCAGATCGACCTAATGGCAGACACCTACACGCAAGGGTATCGCAAGGGCTTTGAACTGGCAGGCAAGCCTTTATATAAGAAGAAATCCGTAGGCATCCATTATCCCTTAGGCTTTGAGCGGATGATGAAGAAAGCCTTTGAAAATTTTGAAAAGATGGGCTTAAAGCCCGCGCTGGCGCGGAACGCAGTGAGTGCCTTTGAAGGCCGTTCCGTGAATAAACGGGGCTTTTTCGGAGCAAATCCCAACAAACAGTTCGATTACGACCACAAAGAGGACAAGGCATTATTTTTTGATGCGAAATACTGCAACCGCCGTCTGGAAGTGCTCCGCAACGCTTACGAGGAGCGGAAGCAACTGGCTGCCGAGTATGCAGGACCAGCGGTGGTGGAGATTTTCGGCGAGATACCCTTTGCCCCGGCAAAATGTGAGGCAGCTTACAAACTAAATGAGGAACAACAGAAGTTACAGGTGAAATTTTCCTCCGATGCCAGCCGTCTCACCAACGAGTACATCAACCAGGAGGAGCGGAGCTTCACCATTATTGCCTTCCCTACACCGGAAATCGGGGATCAATACGAGGAAATTTTTGACGAAATCGTGAAAATCAATACCCTGGACTATGAGTTATACAGCCGGATTCAGGCATCCCTGATTGATTTGCTGGACAAGGCAGACTATGTGCGCATCAAGGGAATGAAGGGCAACCGCACCGATTTAAAGGTCAATCTTTGGAAATTGCAGAATCCTGCAGAGGAGACTATTTTTGAAAACTGCGTGGCAGATGTGAATATCCCGGTAGGAGAGGTGTTCACTTCCCCGAAACTTACCGGCACCAACGGTGTGCTCCATGTGACCCATGTATTCTTGAATGAACTGGAATACAAGGATTTAAGCATCACCTTCCAGGATGGCATGATTGCAGATTATGACTGCGCCAACTTTGACACCCCGGAGGAAAACAAGCAGTATATCAAGGAAAACGTGCTGTTCCATCATGATACCCTGCCTATGGGCGAGTTCGCCATCGGAACCAACACTACCGCCTATATGGTGGCACGGAAATACGGAATCGGTGCCAAGATGCCTATTCTCATCGCAGAGAAAACCGGACCTCACTTTGCCGTAGGCGATACCTGCTACTCCCATGAGGAGGACATGGTGACCTGCAATCCCGATGGCAAAAAGATTGTAGCCCGTGACAACGAAGTGACTGCCCGGTACCGGAAGGATGACCCGGCCAAGGCATACTTTAATTGTCATACGGATATTACGATTCCCTACGATGAACTGGGGGAACTGACCGCCGTTTCTGCCAACGGTGAGGAATATCCCATCATTAAAGAGGGACATTTCGTGGCAGCCGGTGCCGAAGAATTGAATAAACCGTTGGACGATGAGGAGTAGAATTGTCACTGGAACGAGGTACGAGTGAACAGTAACGAATCTTACGATTTTCTTAAAGAAGAAATCCTTGCGTGGAAGAAAAAAGTTTAGTACACTGAATTTGGCGTGTGGTCGTGGAAATGACCACAAGAATGAGGGAAAGGAAGTACACTATGGCACAGGTTGGAATAGTAATGGGCAGTGATTCAGATCTGCCGGTTATGAGTAAAGCGGCAGAAATGCTGGATGAACTGGGCATTTCTTATGAGATGCGGATTATCTCCGCTCACAGAGAGCCGGAACTTTTAATTGACTGGGCGGGAAACGCTCAGGAAAGAGGCATGAAGGTGATGATAGCCGGAGCCGGAATGGCAGCAGCCCTGCCCGGCATGTGTGCGGCATTGTTTCCCCTGCCGGTCATAGGAGTACCCCTTTCCGGCAAGAAACTGGATGGCATGGATGCTGTGTTCTCCATTATGCAGATGCCTCCGGGAGTGCCGGTAGCCACGGTAGCGATTGACGGCGGGAAGAATGCGGCAATTCTGGCTGCCAGAATTCTTGCCACATCCGATGCTGGGATGCTGCAGAAACTGATGGACTACACCACGGCACAGAAGGAACAGGTTATTGCCAAGGATGCCCGGTTACAGGAAGTGGGCTATAAAAATTATAAATAACGTATGAAGGAGAAAGAGGATAAACATGGATTACAAAAACGCAGGTGTGGATATCGAGGCTGGATACGAATCCGTAGAACTGATGAAAAAATTTGTCAAAGGAACCATGAGACCGGAAGTGCTTGGTGGACTGGGCGGCTTTTCCGGAGCCTTTTCTCTGGAAAACATCAAGAAGATGGAAAAACCCGTATTATTGTCAGGAACAGATGGTGTGGGGACCAAAATCAAGCTTGCCTTTTTGATGGACAAGCATGACACGATTGGAATTGACTGCGTGGCAATGTGTGTGAACGATGTGGCATGTGCAGGCGGTGAGCCGTTGTTTTTCCTGGACTATATTGCATGTGGCAAGAACTATCCCGAAAAGATTGCAACCATCGTAAAGGGTGTGGCAGAGGGCTGTAAGCAGTCCGGTGCAGCTTTAATCGGTGGTGAGACCGCAGAACATCCCGGATTGATGCCGGAGGACGAGTACGACTTGGCCGGTTTTGCAGTGGGCGTTGTGGACGAGAAGGATTTAATCACCGGTGCCGATTTAAAAGACAGCGATGTACTCATTGGCATGGCAAGCACCGGCGTACATAGTAACGGTTTCTCACTGGTCCGCAAGGTATTCGAGATGACCAAAGAAAGTCTGGAAACCTATTACGATGAGCTGGGAACCACTCTGGGTGAGGCTTTGCTTGCACCCACCCGTATTTATGTGAAAGCACTGAAATCCATCAAAGACAGCGGCGTGCGCGTGAAAGCCTGCAGCCATATCACCGGTGGTGGATTTTACGAAAATATTCCCCGGATGCTCCCCGATGGAATCAAGGCATGTGTGGAGAAAGACAGTTATCCCATTCCTCCCATCTTTACCCTGATGCAGAAAAAGGGTGGCATTGAGGAAAAAATGATGTACAACACCTACAACATGGGACTTGGCATGATTCTGGCAGTTGACCCTGCGGATGTGGACAAGACCATGGAGGCAATCAAGGCAGCAGGAGATATCCCTTATGTGGTTGGTAAATGCGCAGCCGGTGAGAAGGGTGTAGAATTATGCTAAAGACGGTTGTATGCGTATCCGGCGGTGGCACGAACCTCCAGGCAATTCTGGATGCCATAGATCATGGAAAGATTACCAACACTCAGATTATGGCGGTTATCAGCAACAATGCGGGAGCCTATGCCCTGGAGCGTGCCAGAAACAAAGGCATCGAAGCCATCTGCATGTCTCCCAAAAGCTATCCCGACAGGGCTGCTTTTAACGAGGATTTTACCCGGAAAATGAAAGCGTTAAATCCCGACCTGATTGTGCTGGCTGGATTTCTGGTGGCAATCCCGGAGACAATGGTGGAGGCATTTCCCCATCGCATTATCAACATCCATCCCTCTCTGATTCCCTCTTTCTGCGGCGTAGGCTGCTATGGACTCCATGTCCATGAGAAAGCACTTGCCCGTGGCGTGAAGGTCAGCGGGGCAACCGTTCATTTCGTAGACTGTGGCATTGACACTGGGGAGATTATTGCCCAGAAGCCGGTCATGGTAGAGCCGGGAGATACCCCGGAAATTTTACAGAAGCGTATCATGGAACAGGCAGAATGGGTGATTCTGCCCCAGGCGATTGATGATATAGCAAATGAAAGGATTCAACTATGAAGGTACTGATTGTAGGCAGCGGCGGCAGAGAGCATGCCATCGCCACCAGCATGAAAAAAAGTAAACGCGTGGATAAGTTGTACTGTGTACCCGGCAATGCAGGAATTGCCCGGATTGCAGAGTGTGATTCTTCCATCGGCGTCATGGAATTCGACAAGATTATTGCCTATGCCAAAGAAAAGGCAGTGGATTTGGTTTTTGTAGCACCGGATGATCCCCTGGTGGGCGGTCTGGTGGATGCGCTGACTAAAGCAGGCATCCGTGCCTTTGGCCCCAACAAAAAAGCGGCGATTCTGGAGGGAAGCAAAGCCTTCTCCAAGGATTTGATGAAGAAATACAACATCCCCACCGCAGGCTATGAAACCTTTGACGACCCGGAAAAAGCCCTGGCTTATCTGGAAACTGCAGAAATGCCCATCGTCTTAAAGGCAGATGGTCTGGCACTGGGCAAAGGCGTTCTGATTTGCAACACCTTAGAGGAGGCAAAGGCAGGCGTGAAGGAGATTATGCAGGATAAGCATTTTGGCTCCGCGGGAAACCGCATGGTCATTGAGGAATTTATGACCGGACGTGAAGTTTCCGTACTGTCCTTCGTGGATGGAAAGACCATTCGTATTATGTCCTCTGCCCAGGATCATAAGCGTGCCAAAGATGGTGATCAGGGACTCAATACCGGAGGCATGGGCAACTTTTCCCCCAGCCCCTTCTATACGGAGGAAGTGGACGAGTTCTGCCAGAAATATATTTATCAGGCAACGGTGGATGCCATGGCAGCGGAAGGACGTCCCTTCCAGGGTGTAATCTTCTTCGGACTGATGCTTACCCCCAAGGGACCCAGGGTATTAGAGTATAACGCACGTTTCGGCGACCCGGAGGCACAGGTGGTTCTGCCACGCATGAAAAATGACATCATGGATGTGGTGGATGCCTGCATTGATGGCACCTTAGACCGGGTGGACTTACAGTTTGAGGACAACGCAGCAGTCTGCGTGGTGCTTGCCTCAGACGGTTATCCGGTCTCCTATGAAAAGGGCTTTGTCATTTCCGGTCTGGAGAACTTCGAGGGAAAAGAGGACTATTACTGTTTCCATGCGGGAACCAAACAGACGGAGAAGGGCATTGTCACCAACGGAGGACGTGTCCTGGGCATTACCGCAACCGGAAAAGATTTAAAAGAGGCTCGTGCCAAGGCATATGAGGCCACAGAATGGGTACAGTTCGAAAATAAATATATGCGCCATGATATCGGAAAAGCGATTGATGAGGCATAAAGAGTAACACAGGAGGAAACTTCTCATGAGAAAATTATGGGTAAAAACGGCAGTGTCTCTGGCACTGGCAGCAGTGCTGTTTGTGGGAACGCCGGGGCTGACTGTATGTGCGGAGGGAACGGCGACCGTCGTTGCCAATAGCGCCAACATACGTCAGAATGCGGATTCCACCAGTACGGTAGTGGGTTCTGCAAAGAAGAATCAGGTATTGAATATCCAGTCTGAAGCCACGGATGGCTCCGGAATGGTATGGTATCAGGTGACGGTAGACGGAGCCACCGGGTATATCCGTTCGGATCTGGTGAATACGGATAGCGGTTCTGCTGCAACCGCCACAGATACAAACACAAGTACAAACACGGAGGTGGCATCCTCTACAGATGTAACGGAGATGCCTGCGCAGGGTGCAACGGTTACCACCAATGATGTGCGGGTGCGTTCCAGTGCCAGCACATCCGGCAGTGTAGTGACCACCGTGGCAAACGGAACAGCAGTGACAGTCAATGGACAGACAACGGACTCTTCCGGTAAAGTATGGTATCAGGTAAGCTTTATTTCCAATGGCTCTGAAGTGACTGGATTTATCCGTTATGATTTCATAGAATTAGGTGAGGTTATTGCCACGGAAGAGGAAACTCCCGAGGAGGCACCTGAGGAAGAGGCTGAAACAGAGCAGGCAGATGTCCCTACACCGGATGTGAACTATGCCCTGGAGTATACCACCAATCCCGATGGAGAGTACGAGTGGTATTTAAATGATTATACCAACAGCCGCAGACAGAAATTGAACGACCTGTTATCTGCCCAGGAGCAGGGCAATGCAGGGATGGATACCCTGGAGACAACCATCGCCAAACAGAAAACCATTCTCATTGTATTAGCAGTTGTTGTCATTCTTCTCGCAGTCCTTTCCACCGTTCTCGGCTTTAAGCTGCACGAAGGATCGTATAGCTACGAAGAGGACGACGATGAGGAGGACGATGACGATGAGGAGGACGAGCCGCAGCGTTTCACCTTCAAAAAGCGTAAGTTTCTAAGAGCAGACGACGATGATGAAGAAGAGGACGACGAGGAAGATGAGGATGAGGATGAGGACGACGACGAGGAAGAAGAAGAAAGACATCCTGTCCGCAGACCCAGACAGCAGCCTGCAAGACCCAGACAGCAGCCTACAAGACCGAAACAGCAGCCGGTAAGACAGCAGCCTGCCAGGGCAAAACAACCTGCAAAACGTGCGCCAGAAGTCAGCTATGACCCGGAGGAGGAAGTGCCCGGCAAAAAGGTTGCCAACCAGGAGGCAGCGCCCCGTAAGTCCAGAAATTTCTTGATGGATGATGACGAGTTTGAGTTTGAATTCTTAAATCTGAATGATAAAAAATAAAGGCACACACAGCGGCCTTTTCTTGACAGATAATCACCCGTGTTATAATATCAATATAACACGGGTGATTTGTCAATTCACTGGAAAATTCTTCCTGCGAATTGGCGAAATGGGCGAAAGGAGGATTCCACAATGATCATTGAAATAGATTTTAACAGTGAAGAGGCGTTATATTTGCAGCTGTGCAATCAGATCATACAGGGAATCGCCATGGATCATTTCCATGAAGGAGATTCCTTACCCTCCGTCCGCCAGCTGGCAGACACCATCGGTATCAATATGCATACCGTAAATAAAGCCTATACGGTGTTGAAACAGGAAGGTTTTGTAAAGGTGGACAGACGCCGTGGAGCCGTTGTGGCGGTAGATATAGATAAAGTGCGTGCCCTGGAAGAAATGGAGAAGGAGCTGAAAGTTGTGTTGGCGAAGGCAAGCTGTAAGAATATTTCCCGGGAAGAAGTGCATGCTCTTATTGATGAAATTTATGGAAATTATGGAGGAATCGAGTAATGCAGCCCAGGTTTACGGAAAAAGCCGGGAATGCGCTGACGATGGCAGAAAAAGCCGCACGCAGAATGCATAACGGATATATAGGAACGGAACATATGCTTCTTGGTCTGTTACAGGAGGGGAGCGGCGTTGCCGCCAAAGTGCTGATGAATAACGGAGTGACCCCTGAACAGATTGAGAGTATGATTGAGGAACTGCTGTCGCCGGAGCAACCGGTGATGGTCAAGGATCGGGATAAATATTCACCTCGTGCCGTTAAGGTCATAGAGGAGGCACATAGCCAGGCACAGCGCTTCCATCAGGAACAGACCGGAACGGAGCATCTTTTACTTGCACTGATCAAAGAGGGAGAAAATGTAGCGGTTCGTCTGCTCAATACCCTGGGAATTCCAGTACAGAAAGTCTATGCGGATGTGTTAAGCACCATAGGGGAGGATCCTAATTTATACAAAGAAGATTTATCCCGCAAGGCAGCCAGGCGGAAAAAGGGCGGTTCTGTGTTAGAACAGTACAGCCGCGATCTTACTGCCCAGGCACGGGCTGGCAAGCTTGACCCGGTCATCGGCCGCGATGCGGAAATTCAGCGGGTCATCCAGATTTTAAGCAGAAGAACCAAAAACAATCCTTGTCTGGTGGGAGAACCGGGTGTGGGTAAAACTGCCGTGGTAGAGGGTTTAGCCCTGAGAATTGTAGCGGGAGAGGTGCCGGCTACGGTGCAGAATAAACGCCTTTTGACCCTGGATTTATCCGGGATGGTTGCGGGAAGCAAATATCGTGGAGAATTTGAGGAACGAATCAAGAAGGTTATCGGCGAGGTCATTGAAGATGGAAATATCATTCTCTTTCTGGATGAGGTGCATACCATCATTGGTGCCGGTGGCGCGGAAGGTGCGATTGATGCTTCCAATATTTTGAAACCCTCTCTGGCGCGTGGGGAAATCCAGTTAATCGGAGCAACCACCATTGCCGAGTATCGGAAATACATTGAGAAGGATGCGGCTTTAGAGCGCCGTTTCCAGCCGGTTACCGTGGAAGAACCTACGGTGGAGGAAAGCATCGGGATCTTAAAGGGAGTGGCAGGACGGTACGAAGATCACCACCGTGTGAAAATCACGGAGGATGCCATTGAAGCTGCAGTGCGTCTTTCCAACCGCTATATCAATGATAGAAACCTCCCGGATAAAGCCATCGATCTGATTGATGAGGCGGCATCCGCAGTGCGTCTGCGTACCATGAAAACCCCGGAAAAGCTTAACGAGGTGGCAGCTCAGATTCATGAGATAGACTTACAGATGGAGGATGCTCTCAAATCGGAGGCATTTGCCCGGGCAAGTGAACTGAAGCAGGAACAGGACAGACTGATTCAGAAATACAACCGCATGGAAGAGAAAATCCGCAGGGATAACGAAGAGAAGCGTTATGAGGTGACCGAGGCCGATATTGCAGAAGTTGTTGCCATGTGGACGAAAATTCCGGTGAAAAAGATCGCGGAGAAGGAAAGTGAACGTCTTCTGAAAATGGAATCTATTCTGCATAAACGGGTCATCGGCCAGGAAGAGGCTGTGAAAGCCGTGGCAAAGGCAATGCGTCGTGGACGTGTGGGCTTACAGGATCCCAACAGACCCATCGCATCGTTCCTGTTTTTAGGTCCCACCGGCGTGGGTAAGACAGAGCTTTCCAAAGCTTTGGCGGAAGCAATGTTTGGTTCGGAAAATGCATTGATCCGTGTGGACATGTCAGAATACATGGAGGGACATTCGGTGTCCAAGATGATCGGTTCTCCTCCGGGATATGTGGGCTTCGAGGAGGGAGGACAGCTTTCTGAGAAAATTCGTCGGAATCCCTATTCTGTGGTACTTTTTGATGAGATTGAGAAGGCACACCCGGATGTCTTTAATGTCCTGCTGCAGGTGCTGGATGACGGGCATATCACAGATTCCAAAGGCCGGAAGGTCAGTTTTAAGAACACGATTCTGATCATGACTTCCAATGCGGGAGCAAACCGCATTATTGAACCCAAAAATCTGGGCTTTAATGCGAAACCCTCTGAAAAGCAGGACTATGAGAAGATGAAGAGCGGGGTCATGGAAGAAGTGAAACGCATCTTCAAACCGGAATTTATCAACCGGATTGATGAAATCATGGTATTCCATCCTTTGAATAAGGAAAACATGAAGGAGATTGTCACGCTGCTGGCGAAACACCTTAGCACCCGCTGTGAGGCACAAATGCAGATTAAGCTGACACTGTCACCCCAGTGCAAGGATTACATCGTAGAAAAATACGCAGATTATAAGATGGGAGCAAGACCGCTGAAACGTGCGATCCAGAACACCATTGAAGACAGACTGGCAGAGGAAATCCTCAGTGGGAATATTAAACCTGGGGATAAGGTCGTGGCAGGTGTCAGGAATAAAGAGATCATCTTTACGGTGAAACAATCAGAAGCAAAATAAATCAAACAAAACAGTATAAAGTAAAACAAGTATACACAGGAGGAAAAAACAATGGCAGCACAATTACTTTGCACAGAACAGGATGGAACTTTAAGCTTTGGAAATCACAAGCTGGAGCAGAAGGCAAAACAGGATGATTTCGAGCATGGCGGAGACATCTACAAGGTAAAAACCTATGCTACCATGACGAAACTGGAGAAAAACGGCTTATTCGCATACGAATCAGTGCCGGGAACCACAGTTTCTCATTTTAAGGAGACTGAAAAAGGAGTGGAATTTAACGTAACCGGTGATGCGGACGCAGAAATTACTCTGGGCTTAAAAGAGGATACCGAGTATGAAGTTTTCATAAATGGAAACAGTATTGGTAAAATGACCACAAATCTGGGAGGCAAACTGTCTTTAAGCGTAGAACTTGCAGAGGCTGATGCGGTATCTGTTAAGGTAAACGAATAATTTATGGCAAATGCAAAAAAGACAACGGTATTCTTCTGTCAGGAATGTGGCTATGAGTCCTCCAAATGGATGGGACAGTGCCCCGGTTGTAAAAGCTGGAACAGCTTTGTGGAAGAACCTATTGCAAAAATTCATCCACAGGTGAGCCGTGGAATTGGCGGCATTACAAACGGAAAGACTGCCAGGCCTCTTACCATGAAGGAAATCGATCTGCGGGAAGAAGATAAAATGCTGACGGGCATCGGAGAACTGGACAGAGTGCTGGGGGGAGGAATCGTCCCCGGCTCTCTGATTCTGGTGGGAGGTGACCCCGGAATCGGCAAGTCGACCTTGCTGCTGCAGGTGTGCCATCAGCTTTCCGATGGGGGAACAAAGGTCTTATATATTTCCGGAGAGGAATCCCAGAAACAGATTAAAATGCGGGCAGAGCGGATCGGGGAGTTTACAGACAATCTGAAAGTGCTGTGCGAGACGAATCTGGACTTGATCCGGGAGACCATAGAACGGGAAGATCCTGCCGTGGTGGTGATTGACTCCGTACAGACCATGTATCGGGAGACGGTGACAGCGGCACCCGGCAGTGTGTCCCAGGTGAGGGAGGCAACCGGCCTTTTGCTGCAGCTGGCAAAAGGACTGGGGGTAGCAATTTTTATCGTAGGTCATGTGACCAAGGATGGTACCGTGGCAGGTCCCCGTGTGCTGGAGCATATGGTGGATACCGTACTTTATTTTGAGGGAGACAGGCATGCCTCTTATCGTCTGCTGCGAGGAGTGAAAAACCGCTTTGGGGCAACGGATGAAATTGGTGTTTTTGAAATGACAGAACAGGGACTTACCCAGGTAAGCAACCCTTCTGAATATATGCTGAATGGGCGCCCGGAGGGAGCGGCAGGCTCTATTGTATCCTGCTCCATGGAAGGGACAAGGCCCATTCTTCTGGAAATCCAGGCGCTGGTGTGCCACAGTAACTTCGGAATTCCCCGGAGACAGGCGGCGGGAACAGATTTTAACCGTTTGAATCTGCTGATGGCAGTACTGGAAAAGCGTGTGGGATTACAGATGTCGGACTGTGATGCCTATGTAAATCTGGCGGGCGGCATGAAAATTACAGAACCGGCAATGGATTTGGGTATTGCCCTGGCAGTGGTGTCCAGCTTTAAAAACCGTGCCATTGATGAGCACACCCTTTGCTTTGGTGAAGTGGGTCTAAGTGGCGAGGTTCGTGCAGTCAGCATGGTGGAGGGCAGAGTGAAAGAGGCGAAAAAACTGGGTTTTACCACTTGTATTTTGCCGGCAGCCAATCTGGAGACGGCCAAAAAGGTTGATGGAATCCGACTGGTGGGTGTGAAATCTGTCCAGGATGCCATTGATCTGATTTAAAGTCCTATGAATGAAAAATAGAATTGAGGAACCGATCATGTTGGAATTAAGGGACATCTGCTTTGAGGTAGATGGGGAAAAAGAGATTCTGAAAAATATCAATCTGGAAATTGATGAGCGTTTTGTGGCACTGACCGGACCAAACGGCGGTGGTAAATCCACACTGGCGAAAATTATTTCCGGTATTCTGGTGCCTACCTCCGGAAAAATTTATCTGGACGGCGAGGATATCACCGAGGCTACGGTGACAGAGCGCGCCAGAAAAGGCATCAGCTATGCTTTCCAGAAACCCGTCACTTTTAAAGGACTGACAGTAAAGGATTTACTCAGTCTGGCATCAGGGAAACAGTCATCCATCAGTGAAATCTGCGATATTTTATCAGAGGTTGGCTTATGTGCCAGGGATTATGTAAACCGTGAACTGAATGATTCTCTGTCCGGAGGAGAGTTAAAGCGTATGGAAATTGCCATGGTCATGGCAAGAGGCACTAAACTTTCCATTTTTGATGAGCCGGAGGCAGGCATTGACTTGTGGAGTTTCCAGAATCTGATTCAGGTATTTGAGAAGATGTACAAGCAGATTAACGGAACCATTCTCATCATTTCCCATCAGGAACGAATTTTGAATATTGCGGACAAAATTATTGTCATTGCAGACGGACAGATTCAGAAACAGGGCACGAGAGAAGAGATTTTGCCTGAGTTGTTAAACGGACAGAGTGCGTGCAGCGTACTCACCGGGAAAATGTAGGAGGTAGGACAGGATGGATACCATTCAGAAGACGCTGTTAGAAGAAATTTCCGGTCTGCATGAAATGCCTGCCGGTGCCTACAACATTCGTGCAAACGGTAAACTGGATTCCCGGAAAACCACGGAGCATATTGATATTGTCACAAAGACAGACAAACCCGGGATTGATATTATTATCAAGCCGGGCACGAAAAATGAGAGTGTGCATATTCCCGTGGTGCTGACCCAGACGGGATTGACGGATCTGGTCTATAACGATTTTTATATTGGAGAGGACTGCGATGTGACCATTGTGGCGGGGTGTGGCATCCACAATGGCGGTGCCCGGAAAAGCCAGCATGATGGAATTCACAGCTTTTATGTAGGAAAAAACGCAAAGCTGAAATATGTGGAGAAACACTACGGCGAGGGCGAGGGAACCGGAGAGCGGATTTTAAACCCGGAAACCATTGTGGAACTGGGCGAGGGCGCTTATATGGAGATGGAGACGGTTCAGATTCGAGGGGTGGATTCCACTGTGCGGAAGACCCGTGCCAAGCTGGATAAGGATGCCACCCTGGTGATTCATGAGAAAATTATGACCCACGGCAGGCAGTATGCCAAGACGGATTTTGCAGTGGAGATGGACGGCGATGGATCCAGCGTCAATCTGGTGTCCCGTTCCGTAGCCCGTGATGAATCCAAACAGGAATTTGTCTCGGTGATCAACGGAAATAACCGTTGTGCCGGACATTCCGAGTGTGATGGTATCATCATGGAGCATGGCTGCGTGACAGCGATGCCAGCCCTGACGGCCAACCATCTGGATGCCAGCCTGATTCATGAGGCGGCAATCGGGAAAATTGCAGGTGAGCAGTTAATCAAACTGATGACGCTGGGACTGACAGAAAGCGAAGCAGAGGAACAGATTATCAACGGTTTCTTAAAATAAAACAGAGGGATGCTATGGGGATTTTTCTGAAAAACTATGAACGTAAAAACTGGCAGCAGGTGATACCGCTTCACCTGGTCTGGCAGGAAAAAAATCAGACAGACAGGGACTTGTTTGTACATTTTGTACCGCCGCTTTTTTCCTTCCAAAAAGGGATTCCGGCGGTGCTGGTGGTAAATGGAGAAAAACGGATTCCTCTGTCGGAATCCCACGCCGTGCTGGTGACAGAACTGTTGTACAGTCTTTTGTCCATGCCGGGAATGAAGCATCGGGAAGAAGACGGAGCTCTGTTGCTTAGTGCCGGATCGTTGGAGGATGCTATCTTTCTGGCCGCTGCCAGAAGCAGCAGGCTGCTACATACGAAACAGGAAGCATTGGGAGAACAGCTGGCAGCCATGTGCAAAACGGTGAAGGCAGTAGCAGATGGGAAGAGGGAGCCGAAGGAAACACTGGATTATATGGCATATCTGCCCTATTACCGGGCACCTTACAGAGCCTATCTTCTCATGGATGAAACCCTTTCCAACGGAACCTGGAAGCGGATCATGGACCGCCTGGTGGAGGCCGGTGTGACGAAACTGCTGTTTGGCTGTGCCGGAGAGGAGGAAGTGCCGCGAAAGGATCTGGAGGATCTGCTTCACTTTGAAAAGGATGTGGTGTGCGTAGTGGCGGATAAAGAGACACCAGTTTCTCCACTGTTTGATTGTCTGGTGGACGAAAAGGGAAACGTGCTGCGTCAGAAGGATGCAAATCCTGTGGGTAATTTGCTGGAACAGCCCTTTTACGAAATCTGGCAGGGTGCAGAACTTCTGGAAGAACGCATGCAGGCAGCACAATAAATTTACCGTCTTGCTGCGTAAGCAAGTGATTCTGGTGTGAACAGTAACCGGGAATGGGGGTAACGATGGCATTTATTAAGAAAAAAGAACTCCATGCGATGGAAAAAAAGCAGGAAAAAATGGAAAAGGAACTGGAAAAGGCGAAAAGGAAAAGCTCCGGCGGCAGTATTTTTAACACCGGATATGTCATTGCAGCGGAGTGTATGTTTCTGCTGATGGGGGCATTATTGTTGTTTGTACCACAGATCCAGATTATACATATCTGTTATGGACTGAGCGGAGTGCTGGTCTTTGTGGGAATCATCCAGATCGTTCACTATTTTCTGGCGGAAAGCTACCGGAATATGAATGAATATGGCTTTGCCATCGGAGTGCTGGGCGTGATTCTGGGCATGTGTGCCCTGGTGCGGGTGCAGGCGATTGCCAATAGCTTTCCGCTGGTACTGGGAATTTTCCTGCTTTTGACTGCCATTATCAAACTTCAGTATGCCATGGATTTAAAGAGTATGAAAGATCCGGTGTGGGTGGCTGCCATTATTTTGGCAGCGTTGTTGATTGCAGGCGCGGTATGTGTGATTATCAATCCCTTTAAAGATCCGGAATTACATAAATTAGTAACCTATTACCTCCTTTTAGTGGATGGCGTGGTAGGAATTATCAGCAATATTTATCTCTTTATCCGCGTGAAACTTTACGCCCGTAAGGAGCGGAAACAAAAGGAACAGGCCGAAAACGCATCACAGATGCAGGAAGATGAGAAGCGGGAGGAAGCTGTGTCTGAGACTCTGCCACAGGATGAGACGATTGACCGGACGGAAGCTGTTCCGGCCGCAAAGACGGCAGCAGAGAAGGATATTGTGCCGGCCTCAGAAAGTGAACCAACGGTTTATCAGGAAGAGAAACCTTCCGATGCGGCAAATGATGTGGAGGAATGGCTAAGTTCCATACCGGAAGCAGAACATACGGAGGAAGAATAATCAATGAAATCATTAGTGAATCCCCAGGATCCGTTTGGAATGAACTGGCTGGGTGAACATACCGAGTGGGGCACAGTGCGTGCAGTGGATGGCATTACGGTGTCCAAGGGCAGAAAGCTTGGCAACAATATCATCAAGGAGCAGTATGTGTTCCGTAATGATACCAATCGGGAAATCTTTTTACGGGAAGGAGATCTGGCAATTTATACCCCTTTCCGTGACAGCTATGAGGATGTGCAGACTTGTCTGGAGGAGCGTTGTCATACCCATGTATGGTGTGGTGGAGAGGTAAGCTATGTCTGCGCCCTCCGCATGGGAGATGTGGAACCCCATCTGGGCTTATGCCTGACGGCAGGAAGTCTCTGCTCTTACAGCTTTGAGCGGGAAGGAAAAAGAGGCGTCCACGACCGTGGGGATCTGCTGCTAAATGTGACACCCAGGGTGTTAAAGCCGGAGGAGAGTATTTGTATTGAGTGGGTCATTTTCTGGCATAAAGGAAAGCATGATTTTTACAAAAAGCTGGAGAACTTTACCAATTATGTGCGGGTGGAGGCAGATAAGTATGTGCTTTATGAGGGAGAGACTCTGCATCTGCGCATAAAAGCCATGACTCCGGTTTTGGAGAATGAAATTTATATTGAACGTTTTTATAAATCCCATACTTCCGTTTGCAGGAAACATCCATGGGTGGATGAAGGTCCGGCAGTATTTACCATGATGAAAGGGATTGCCTGCATTGATCAGGAACTGAGTCATTGTGGGGAGTATGAATACCGGATCCGCGTGGGAGAAGTGAACACCCTGTGCAGAGTGTTTGTCAGCCCGGTGCTGGAGGAGCTGTCTGCCAAACGTTGTGCTTTTATTGTGAACCATCAACAGTATCAGAAACAGGGCAGCCATTTAAATGGAGCTTATCTCATTTATGATAATGAGGAACAGCAGATTTTTTACCAGAACAGCAAGGAGTACAACGCCGGACGGGAGCGCCTGGGAATGGGGATCCTGCTGGCGAGATATCTGCAGGAGCATGTGAATGAAGAAGTGGCAGCCAGCCTGTCCGGGTATCTGCATTTCGTCACTCATGAACTGGTAAATACTTCCACGGGAGAAGTTTATGGGGATGCAGGCTGTGACAATACCCGGGACAGTGTGGAGACAGCCCCCTGGGCGGCCAGATTTTTTATGGAGATTTATCGTTTCTCCGGTAATAATGAATTCCTGAAAATGTCGATGCGCATCATGCACTGGTATTATGACCAGGGTGGAGCGGAGCACTATGCGGTGGCAGTTCCCATGTCGGAGCTGATTGAATGTTTGGAGAAGGCAGGCATGCGGCAGGACAGCCTGTATCTGCTTGGGCAGTTTAAGGAGCATGCTGACTGGCTCATGGAAAACGGCGTGAAATATGAGAGCGAGGAACATTTCGACCAGAAGATGGCAGCAGCGGCGGCCAATGACCTGCTGGAGCTTTATGCGATTACCGGGAAAAAAAAGTGCCTGGAGGCTGCGGAAGACCAGCTGACTGTTTTGGAACTCTTTGGAGGCAGAGCACCGGATCACCGGCTGTATGAGACAGCTCTTCGCTATGGAGAGAACCGTCGTGTGGGAAAACGCCAGGTTTATGGGGATACACTCCCTAATCCTTCCAGTGTATTGACTGGCATGGCCTATTTGAAATATGCAAGAATCCTGGAGCATGAGGCGGATCCGGAACTGGATTTGGTACAGAAACAGTTTAAACGGAAAGCCTATGCAGCACTGCGGAGTCCCTTGTCCCTTTTTTTTGAGGACGGAAGTGCGGGTTGTGCATATCTCTATCCCTATGCCGTGGATGGCAGACCGGAACAGTTTACCGACCCTTATGCCAACGATCAGGACTGGGTACTGTACTTTTTGCAGATGTATGAGGAGACGTAAGAGTAATGTTACTGTTCACTTAGCAGAAAACACTTGCTGTTTTTCAGCGTAAGAAAGTGACTCAAGTATGAGCAGACTCTCTTAGCAGACCAAAACTTAAATGAGTCTGCGAATGTCACGTTTGCAGGTTTGCCGGCAAGCGTGACAATAGTCTGACAAATTTAAAAATAATATCGAATTGTTGTGCTTGCTTATCCAGAGAAAGGTGTGCTATAATGTTATTCGTTGAGACAATGCAGTCTCAATAAATAGAGGAATAGTACAGCGGTAGTGCGGCGGTCTCCAAAACCGTTAACGGGGGTTCGATTCCCTCTTCCTCTGCGAAAGAGTCTGGTTTTTACCAGACTCTTTTTTAATTCATAGGAAAAACCTTCCTATGAATTAAAAAACGCTCCGCGGGGATGCGCAGCTCGCAGAGAAGAAGTTTATGCTACGCATACCGCTCGCGCACACAAAGAGTCGGCAAGCGCCTATTTTTTATGAGAAAACTGAGGTGTGAACCCATAAGATTGATTTTTAGGGAGGCTTATGCGTTGTGGAAAGTTTCATAAACTTGGAACTTACATATAAGAGCAGATCTATGAAAGCTCTTATGGGTCACTTAGATGGCATATTGCATTTGGAATGTCGATTTTTTTAAAAATCTTACCTATAAGAAGCTACATTCAGAGCACTTATGAGTTTACCAGTATGTTTTTTTAAAAATTCCTACCTATAAGAGTTGATTATGGTGGTATTTATAAGTCAGGACTATGGTGTGACTTGAAAAGAGTACATATAAGATATAACTGCTACTATGGTTTATAGGTTCGAAAAAGAAAATTATGTAAATCAGAGAATGATTTATGGATTTGTACTCTTTATTCATGAGCATGGATCGATGCTCTTGCCTCTTCTTTAATCTTACGGATATCTAACAGACCCAAAAAACCGGAAACCCTGTCGCGGGTTCCCGGTTTTCCTATACACTCAGAGTGTCAGCACCGTAAGTGTATGCACTCAATTAACAACCGAAGTTAAAGTATTTGCAGATAACATTAAATAACTCGGAACAGCTATTGAAAGTAAAACACATATTCAAATCCTCCTTGGTTTCTTGGTTTCTATCTTCGTGTGTCTCAGCTAAGCACAAACAAATTGTAACAATTCCGTAACATTTAAACAATAGGAGGATTCTGGATAATCTGTCATATTTTTTAAAACTTTGATTTATCGGGCTTTCTGCGCTATGCTGCCACGGACCGTTCTATTGCATCCATTCCTTTAAACGCTCTGCAACTTCTTTCGTGCAGGAGGCAGTGACCCGGATTCCCTCCGGCAGATATTTCTGGGAGCGGACATCGGCATGCTCCTGGAGATAGGACACGCGCCCTCCTTCTGTATAGGGAAAGAGAAAGTACGCCAGTATCTGTTTATCATATAAATGGTCACAGATAAAAGAGAGCAGTGCCGGAATATGGGCAGGATTTCTGGCGGAAAAATAAAAAGCACGGTCTGTAGCAGAAGGCGCTTCCTGGGTATTCTCTGCCAAATCTACTTTATTATAGAGGGTAAGCATAGGAATAGCTCCGGCACCTAAATCATCCAGAGTCTGAGTGGTCACCTGAACATGTTCCTTGTAAGCCGGATCAGAGAAATCCACTACCTGTAATAACAAGTCAGCTGTCACCGCTTCCTCCAGTGTAGAGCGGAACGCCTGCACCAGATGATGGGGAAGCCGGTCAATAAAACCTACGGTGTCTGACAGGAAAAAGCCCCGGTGGTCATCGGGCATGATGCGCCGTACTGTGGTGTCCAGTGTGGCAAACAGCATATCCTGCTCCAACACCTTCCGATCTTCATCCTGATGGAAGTAGGACAGCAGGGCATTCATCACCGTGGATTTCCCTGCATTGGTGTAGCCCACCAGAGCAACCTGGGGGAGCGGGGAGGAATTCCGTAGTTTCCGCTGGGTATCCCGGTCTTTTGCCACATCTTTGAGATTACGGCGACATTCATTGATACGATGCTCAATGTACCGCCGATCCAGTTCCAGCTTTTTCTCACCGGCACCCTTATTACTCATGGCACCGCTGGCTCCGCCCTGTCGTCCCAGGGCAGCGTGAAGTCCCACCAGACGGGGAAGGGTATATTGCAGTCTGGCAAGCTCAACCTGAAGCTTTGCTTCCCGGGTTCTGGCTCTGGAAGAGAAGATTTCCAGAATGAGAGAGGTTCTATCCAGAATGGGCATGTCCAATTCCTGTTGTAAATTGCGAAGCTGGGTGGGAGACAGGGCACTGTCAAAAATCAGTATGTCCGGCTGCAGACAGGCAATTTCCTGGCGCAGCTCTGCCAGCTTTCCCGTTCCGATATAAAGGGCATTGTGGGCGGCGGGGAGATTCTGGGTCATTTCTCCGATGACTTCAAAGCCACAGGCGCCTGCCAGACCGGAAAGCTCCTGCAGTGCATGTTCAAAATGGGGGTCATCAGCAATACAGACCCCGACTAAATAAGCCTTTTCCATAATTTATAAACCCTTTCTGAAACCTGTTGCTTGCTTTTCGCTTTCGATAGTGTTATATTCTATCCATATTGTTAAAGAAAAAACAAAGTAGAAATGAGGTCAAGATTGAAAAATGGACAATCAATTTAACACTCCTGCGCAGGTGATTGAAGGAAACATCAACGGTGCAGTGACAAAAGCCAATCTGCCTTTGGGCAAAATGATTTTACTTGCCATCTGGGCAGGAGCTTTCGTGGCAATTGGAGCGAACAGCAGCAGCGTGGCAGCACATTCCGTACAGAGTGTGGGCGTGGCAAGAGCACTGGCAGGTACGATTTTCCCGGTAGGGCTTTTAATGATCATTCTCATTGGTGGTGAGCTTTTTACCGGTAACGGTCTGATGACCATGAGTGTTCTGGAGAAAAAGATCACCTGGGGAAAAATGTTCCGCAACCTGGTTGTGGTTTACTTTGCAAACCTGGTGGGCAGCCTAGTGGTAGCTGTGCTGGGGTATTTCAGCGGACAGTTTAATTATTCCGGTGGAGCACTGGGAGCCTATACCATCAATGTGGCAGTAAGCAAGGCCTCCATTAAACCCGGTGCCGCTTTTGCATCCGGCATTCTCTGTAATGTACTGGTCTGTCTTGCCATTCTTCTGGCAGCAACCGCCAAAGATATTATCGGAAAAATCTTCGCCTGCTTTTTCCCTATCTTTGCGTTTGTGACGGCGGGGTTTGAACACTGTGTTGCCAATATGTATTACATTCCTGCAGGTCTGCTTGCCAAATTAAATCCACAGTATGTGGACAAGGCGCGGGAACTTTACAATCTCACAGACGAAAAACTCTCCGCCCTGAGTGTCACCGGCATGATCCGGAATTTGGTTCCCGTAACCCTGGGCAATTTCGTAGGCGGAGCAGTCTGTGTGGGTGTGATGGCATATCTGATTTACAGAAAAGACTGGACCAAATAAACAGGTCAGACAATCACATGTGTAAATAATTCATCTGTTGCTGCAGTTCTTCCGGCACCTTGTCGGTAAACTTGGCAAACACATTTTCCAATTTATGGATCTGTCCACCCAGCCGTATATCATAGCGGTCAAACATATCGGTGTAGAGTGGATTGGAGCGCAGCGCCTCCCGATAAGCATGGGAAAACGGGCAATAGGTGAAAATAATATTTCTGGCAACCTTATTCAATCTGGGAGAGCCATTGCTCTCATAGAGAATCCAGGTCATATAATCCTGTACAAACAGTTCCTTATAGCTGTTTCTTGCCTTCTGCAGACTGGTCTTGATCTTTTCCTTGGCATCTGTAGACAGTTCATGATTTTTTCGATAAAACTGTACATAATCAAAATATTCGCTGGTGAGGGAACGCTCGGACAAGTCATTCCAACGTGCACCCTGGATACGGCGGCACATTTCCCACCGGAATTCGCCAACCAGATGAGTGATTTGTGTCTGTAAATCCTCCAGAGAGAAAACAGAGAGTAACATCCTTGCGGGAGTGGTGCGTTTGCGACCTTCAATTTCCTGCCACATGACGGCGCGTGTACCGATGTTGGGTGTGAGTATGAAATCGGGAAGGATTTCAATTTGAACAAATTCCCGATTTACCCCGGCCTCCGGAGCGGTAAAGATGGTATCCCGGTAAAAGGCACTGAAGTCAATACTGCGGATATTGTCTAAAACCTTGTGAATGGATTCGGCGCTGACAAGGCAATCCCGCAATGGTTTGATTACCTGATCCTTGCAGAAAACGGGGCAGAAGGTGATGATATGTCCGCAGGTCATTTTATTAGCAGAGGGAAAGAGATTATTTAACTCGAATAACACTCTTTGTTCGGCATTACCTAAGGCTTCCGCTTCCTCTTGTGCGGTGAGGTGTCCATGAGCCCTCTGCTCCCGCAGATAAGTCTGATAGTCCTGATCAAATTCGTTACGGGAAGGTGCTTTCTGACCTTTATAGATTGCGGTAAGCCATTCATAGATACTATAGATACCGGAATCCGGATTGGTGGGAAGCTTCTCACAGAGTGTATATAAATAAGCAGCATTTTCCTCGCCTGCCAGTTCTTCATCCATGTATCCGAATTCAAGGAACATTTTCACAACAGTTGGAATCTTTTCGCCATACAGGCTCTGCATAAAGGCATTGGTATATATTTTATAAAAATGAGCCGTTAAATCCTTGCGGATGCGGCGGGCATCATCGTCCACGGCGTTTTTATCCTTCAGGGATTTATAGGCATTTAAAGCTGTGTTAAAAGTTTCCTGTAATTGGGAAGTACATCCGCTGTATTGCAGAATGGTCTCACAGGAATTATGTAGTGCGGCAATGCCGGTAACTTTTCCTGATTCCAGATCAGCCACCTTTTCGTCATGTTCCTGACAGCGCACAGCCAACAGTGTACGGTTGATACGGGGAAGCCGCTCAACTGCCTGTGACATTTTCAGCATATATTCATGGATTGCAGGATAGGAAGGATCGTCCTGGGGGGTATGATGAACCAGACTGGAAAAACATTCTAAAAGATCCTTTTTATCCTCATTTACAATGAGTTCTGCCAGTTTCAAATCCATTTCGGAAATTTCGTTGCAGCAGCTGACAAGACGACGGATATCGAAATAAGCTTTCAGTGTAAAACCATTCAGCACATCCGGGTTGGACACCATGGTATCAGCCACCTGATGACCAAACAGATCCTGAAGTCCCACATAATAGGAATACTCCCATGGCTCAATGGGTCTGGTAAAAGTCAGCTCCGGTAATTCCGCCAGTGCATCCAGTCTCTGGGGGGCAAAGGAATGGCTGTTGCAGAAATCCAGATAATAAGCATAGGTATCTTTTATAAAGTGCAGGCTGCGTTTGTTCTGAGCCAGCATTTCACGGTATTTTTCAAAGACATACATGATCTGCCGGAACAGGGATATAGAAAACAGGTTGGTCATATCCCTGTTGTCCCTGGTGATGGGGACAATCCCCTTTTTATGGGAATAGGGAATCGGAAGCAGTACGCAGTCTTCCAGGGTGACACAATTACAAAAATGAGTTTCCCCGCAGGATTCCAGCAGCCCTATGACATCACCCTTACCCAGAGTATAGCTGATGCAGGAGCATTGGATTTCTACGGTTCCTGATACGATCAGGTAAAGTTTATTGACGGTCTGCCCAATTGCATATAGGGTAGTATGTTTGGAAACATTGATGGAAGCCATGTCGTTTCTCCTCCAAAAACAGAATAAAATCATTATATCTTAAAATACAAAAAATTGGAAGAGAATGCGGTATTTTTTAGAGTTTTGAGTGTACTTTTTAGAGTTTTATGATAATATAAAACGGAGATAGTAAGCAACACATGCAGAAAAGAGGATCAATATGGAACCTAAGATTGGTGTGGATGAAAAAATCAAACAGATAAAACCGGAGGTAGAGCAATTACTGCGCTATCTGCCATGGTTACAGGAAAAATCCGGAGTCAGCATGCACACAACATTTAAGGGAGAGGGAATTGCGGAACATTCACTGGCCTTTCCGGTATATGACGGAACCCTGATGGCCTTCGTCAAAGAGGCCTCCAGACTCTCCATGATGAATCGAAATTATCCTTACATTTATTCCAGGAACTGGATTCGGACGGTGGATGATGAGAAAAGAGTGATTGCCAATGCCACCATCAGGGATCTGGATGCTTTGTGTGGTATCTTTTCCCACTATATTCTGGGTGGAATGACCAAAACCGCATTGTGGTCCACAGGTATGGAGCAGGGGATTTATTTAGAATTGTTGCAAAAACTGAAAGCATTACTGGATTTTTGGGATAAACCCCTTGCATAAGAAAGAACGAAGATGAAGAAGCCGGTGAGAAACGTTAGTTTTCCATCAGGAAATGAGGGTTACCATGGGAGAAAAGTCGGAACAGAAGCGGCAGTATATTTTGGATTGCGCAAGAAAGGTATTTACAGAGAAGGGATTTCGAAGTGTCACCATGAAGGACATTGTGGATGCCTGTGAGATCAGCAGAGGTGGGCTCTACCTTTATTTTGCAGGAACGGAGGAAATTTTTCTGGAGGTACTGAAACGGGAGTCGGAGGCGGATGACGATGTCTTTTCCGTCAATATTACCGGAAATGCTACCGCGGCAGATATTCTGCTTGTGTTTTTTAAGGAACAGAAAAAGGAATTGCTTCGTAAAAATGATGATCTGGCAGTGGCAACCTATGAGTACTACTTTGCCCATGGAAAGGAACAGAAAGAAAATCTCTGGCACAGCCAATACGAGGCAGGAGTATGGATTCTGCGTAGACTGATTGAAAAGGGAATTGAGAACGGCGAGTTCTATCAGGTGGACAGTGGTGTGATGGCACATACTATCATGCTGGTGATTGAGGGCATGAAAATAGTGGCACACACAGGAGAGATTACAGAGAGTATGATGGATCAGCAATTTGGGGCTTTTGTCCAACAGCTGTGTATCGAGGAATAGAATAAGGATGCAAGGGGATGCCTCAAGGATGATCGGATGTCCTTGGGCATTTTTGCGGTAAGAGGAAAACATAGGGAAAGGATGGGTGTTAATATGATAGAAACGGTGCTGGAAATGGAACTTCCGGTAGGGGAAAAACTGGTGATTAAAAGGAATCGGCTGCAGCCCACAGAGAGAGAATCCATCGGGCGTTTCAGCGTGCTTTCCGGTATTCATGGGGACGAACTGGAAGGACAGTATGTCTGCTATGAAATCGCAAGGCGGATCAGGGAGCATCCGGAGTTCCTTCATGGAACCGTAGATATCTATCCGGCGCTGAATCCTTTGGGACTGGAACTGGCAGAACGCACGCTGCCCCAGTATGACATGGATATGAACCGGACTTTTCCGGGGAGCGAGGATGGGGACGGAATGGATCGTGTGGCAGCTGCACTGGTACAGGAACTGACCGGGTCTGATATGTGTATTGATGTTCATGCCAGTGACAAGCTGGTGAGAGAGATTCCTCAGGTGCGCCTTAGCGAAGAATTCGCCCAGCAGCTATTACCTTATGCCAAATTGATGAATGTGGATATGATCTGGATGAACGCCACAGCTACTGTACACGAGTCCACTTTGGCACATGCCATGAATATGCTGCAGATCCCTACACTGGTAGTCGAAATGGGGCTGGGGATGCGGATCAATCCGGTCTATGGGAATCAGGTGGTAGATGGAATTTTTAATCTGATGCATCAGATGGGAATCTGGGAGAAAGAAGTGGGGGTAACCCAGCTGCCGGTGATTTCCACCGATGGCTCTGTGGAGTTTTTACGGGCGGAAACGGCAGGTGTCTTCATTCCACAGATTGCCCACAACCATTACGTACAGGAGGGTGAAATCATTGGGGAAATTGTGGATGCACTGGCAGGAGAGAAGCAGCAGGAGATTGTAGCAGCAAAACCTGGGTTGGTGTTTACGCTGCGGGAATACCCCATTGTATACAAGGGAGCATTGCTGGCCCGTATTTTGACAGATATCGGAGGTGACGAACGTGCATAAGTTGGAATTATATCGACTGGAATCTCCGTTCCGGGAGGATATGGTGGTACGGGGCTATCAGTTTGGAAAAGGGGAAAAGGCAGCCTGCATCGTTGGCCCTATGCGGGGAAATGAGATCCAGCAGCTGTATATTTGTTCCCAGCTTATTCAACGGCTGAAGGAATTGGAGGCCAATGGCTGTATCAGTACAGGCAAACAGATTCTGGTGATTCCCTCCGGCAATGTTTATTCCATGAATGTGGGCAGACGGTTCTGGGGAATGGAGGGAACGGATATCAATCGGATGTTTCCGGGAAATGTCCATCTGGATACTGCAGAGAGAATTGCAGATGGAATTTTGCAGCAGATCAAGGATTACAGCTTTGGCATTCAGCTGGCTTCGTTTTATATGTCGGGAGAGTTTGTCCCCCATGTGCGGATGATGGAGACCGGCTTTCAGAATGCCTCTCTTGCCAATCTGTTCGGACTTCCCTATGTGGTAGTGCGGAAACCCAGTCCCATTGATACCAAGACCCTGAACTACAACTGGCAGGATGAAATGACCGCAGCCTTTTCTCTCTACACCAATAAAAACCAGGAAATTGATAACAAAAGCGCCCGCCAGGCAGTGGCGGCAATTCTCCGGTTTCTTACCCGGATGGGGATTATCCGGTATGAAAGCCATAGTGGATATATCAGCCATGTGATCAAAGAAGAGGATCTGATGAATGTTCATGCATCCTGTGGAGGCATTCTGGTCAGAGAAGTGAATAATGGGGAGGAGATGCGCTACGGCATGCAGATCGCCCACATCATTGATCCGCTGGAGGGCGAAATTAAGGAAATGATTAAGGCACCTACCGACGGCATTCTCTTTTTCTCCCACACAGAGCCACTGGTGGGAGAGGGGGACATCGTGTTCCGCATTATCCACAGATTACATGAGTAATTTAGATTGCAAAAATACAGATTCCCTGTATAATAAAACCAGTATGTTGATTACACACTAATACAAATGGAGGAAATGATTTTTTTATGGACAACGTAAATCAGGTTTCCGGCGTCAAACGTATCTATGTCGAGAAGAAAGAGCCTTATGCGGTGAAAGCTAGGGAGCTGCATGAGGAAATCGAAAGCTTCTTAGGCATCCACACGGTGAACCGTGTGCGCATTTTTATCCGCTATGATGTGGAAAATCTCTCCGATGAGATTTTTGAGAGAGCCTGCCACACTGTTTTTTCAGAGCCGCCTGTGGATATTCTTTATCAGGAAAACATTGAAATCCCTGCAGATGCAAAAGTCTTCAGCGTGGAGTTTCTGCCCGGTCAGTTTGACCAGAGAGCGGATTCTGCGGTGCAGTGCGTGCGTTTCTTAAAAGAGGATGAAGAACCGATTATCCGTACTGCAGTTACCTATATGATACAGGGAGAGGTCAGTGAAGAGCAGCTTGCAGGTATCAAGGCGTATTGTATCAACCCGGTAGACTCCAGAGAGACTGGCATGGATAAGCCGCAGACACTGGTAATGCACTATGACGAGCCTGCCGATGTCTCTTATTTTGAGGGATTTACCCAGATGTCCAGCGAACCGCTGCGTGAGCTGTATGACAGCCTGAACCTGGCGATGACATTCAAAGATTTTCTTCATATTCAGAATTATTTCCGCGACGAGGAGCACAGAGCTCCTTCCATGACAGAGATCCGTGTGCTTGATACGTATTGGTCCGATCATTGCCGTCACACCACTTTTTCCACCGAACTAAAAAATATAGAATTTGAGGATGGCTACTACCGTGATCCTATTGAAACCACCTATCGCAGCTATCTGGATACCAGAAGTGAGATTTTTGCAGGGCGTGATGACAAGTTTGTCTGCCTGATGGATCTGGCTCTGATGGCAATGCGTAAGCTGAAAGCTGATGGCAAGCTGGAGGACATGGAAAAGTCTGATGAAATTAATGCATGTTCCATCGTCGTTCCTGTGGAGATGGATTACGAGGACGGCAGAGGACCTGTCACCGAGGAGTGGCTGGTATTTTTCAAAAATGAAACCCACAACCATCCCACTGAGATCGAGCCTTTCGGTGGTGCAGCTACCTGTCTGGGAGGCGCCATCCGTGATCCTCTTTCCGGTCGTGGATATGTATATCAGGCAATGCGTGTTACCGGTGCGGCAGATCCAACCGTTCCTGTGGCAGATACTTTGAAAGGCAAACTTCCCCAGAAGAAACTGGTACGTGGGGCTGCCAGCGGATATTCTTCCTATGGAAACCAGATCGGTCTTGCAACCGGTTATGTGAAGGAGGTTTACCATCCTGATTATGTGGCAAAACGTATGGAAATCGGCGCGGTAATGGGTGCTGCTCCCAGACGCAATGTCATCCGTGAAAATTCCGATCCCGGCGATATTATCGTACTGTTAGGAGGACGTACCGGACGTGATGGCTGTGGCGGTGCTACCGGCTCCTCCAAGAAACATACCGAGAGTTCTCTTTCCACCTGTGGTGCAGAGGTACAGAAGGGTAATGCTCCTACTGAGCGTAAAATCCAGAGACTGTTCCGTCGTGCAGAGGTAAGCCATCTGATTAAGAAATGTAACGATTTCGGTGCAGGCGGTGTGTCTGTTGCCATCGGCGAACTGGCAGATGGATTGATCGTTGATCTGGATAAAGTACCGAAGAAATATGCAGGTCTTGACGGCACGGAGTTAGCAATTTCCGAGTCCCAGGAGCGTATGGCGGTGGTAATTGACCCCAAGGATTTAGACGAATTCATGGGTTATATCGCAGAGGAAAATATTGAGGCTGTAGTAGTTGCTACCGTAACCAAGGAGCCAAGACTGGTGTTGAAATGGAGAGGAAAGGATATCGTAAACATTGCGAGAGCCTTCCTGGATACCAACGGTGCCCATCAGGAAACCGATGTGAAAGTAGAGATGCCTTCCCAGGAGGACAACTACTTCGAGAAGATTGCAACTCCCGCAGTTGCCAAAGCACTGGAACAGAAGGATGTCAAGGGCGCATGGCTTGCCTTGTTAAATGATCTGAATGTCTGCTCCCAGAAAGGACTGGTGGAGATGTTTGACTCTTCCATCGGCGCGGGCAGCGTGCTGATGCCTTACGGTGGTAAGTACCAGCTGACCGAAACCCAGGCAATGGTAGCGAAACTTCCTGTACTAAAAGGAAAGACCGATACGGTAACCATGATGAGTTATGGTTTCGACCCTTACCTTTCCTCCTGGAGCCCCTACCATGGCGCCATTTATGCGGTGGTAGAATCCCTGTCCCGCATCGTGGCAAATGGTGGTGATTTCAGTAAGGTTCGCTTTACCTTCCAGGAATACTTCCGCCGCATGAGCGAAGAGCCGTCCCGTTGGAGCCAGCCTTTCGCAGCACTGCTGGGTGCTTATGACGCACAAGTGGGCTTTGGACTGCCCTCTATCGGAGGTAAGGATTCCATGTCCGGAACCTTTAACGATATTGATGTTCCCCCTACACTGGTTTCCTTCGCTGTGGATGTGGCAAAGAGCGGTCAGGTGATGACACCGGAATTAAAACAGGCTGGGGATAAGCTGGTACTGTTTGAACTGGAAAGGGACGATTTCGATATCCCGGTTTACGAGGATGTCATGGCTTTATATGAGCAGATTCAGAAACTGATCTGGGAGAAAACAGCGGTGGCTGCCTATGTAACCGATGCAAAAGGTGTGGCTGCGGCTATGTCCAAGATGGCATTTGGTAACAAGCTGGGCGTAAAGGTCGCAAGTGATGTGGATGCCGAAGAACTGTTTGAGAATCAGATTGGTGCATTCCTGCTGGAGATTCCTGCAGACAAACTTTCTCTGTTGGAAGAGAGAGACCTGGATTACCGTGTGATGGGAACTGTCACGGAAGTGCCCGCCTTTGTGGTAGGAGATGTGACCATTTCCATGGACGAGGCATTAAAGAGCTGGACCAGCAAACTGGAGAAAGTATTCCCCACCAAAGCGGTGAAGGAAGTAACCCCCATCGAGGAAAAACTCTACCAGGCATCCGATATTTATGTATGTAAGAATAAGGTAGCAAAACCCACTGTATTCATTCCGGTATTCCCCGGCACCAACTGTGAGTACGACTCCACAAAGGCATTTGAGCGTGCCGGAGCCGAGGTAGTTACCAAAGTATTTAAGAACCTCACCGCTGAGGACATCCGTTCCTCCGTGGATGAATTCGAGAAAGCAATCTCCCAGGCACAGATTATCATGTTCCCCGGTGGGTTTTCAGCCGGTGATGAGCCGGACGGAAGTGCGAAATTCTTTGCAACTGCATTCCAGAATGCGAAAATCAAAGAGGCAGTCATGAAGTTATTAAACGAGAGAGACGGCTTGGCTCTTGGTATCTGTAATGGTTTCCAGGCACTGATTAAACTGGGTCTGGTTCCTTACGGTGAAATTGTGGGACAGAAGGAGGATTCCCCTACCCTGACCTTCAATACCATCAACCGCCATATCTCCAAAATGGTTTATACCAAAGTGGTTTCCAACAGGTCACCCTGGTTACAGCAGGCAAAACTGGGCGGTGTCTATGTAACACCTGCTTCCCACGGCGAGGGGCGTTTCGTTGCTCCCGCGGAGTGGATTGACAAGCTCTTTGCCAATGGGCAGGTAGCAACCCAGTACTGTGACTTATCCGGCAATACTTCCATGGATGAGGAGTGGAATGTCAACGGTTCCTATGCTTCCATCGAAGGTATCACCTCTCCGGACGGACGTTGCCTGGGTAAGATGGCACATGTAGAGCGTCGTGATGATGCGGTAGCTATCAACATCTATGGCGAGCAGGACATCAGGATTTTTGAGTCCGGTGTAGAGTATTTTAAGTAATAAAGATTTTTAATGCGCAGCAGCCCTGTTAAGGGGCGGCTGCGCTTGTTATGAAGAAAAAGGAATAAAATTATGTTACGCGCAGTAATTTTTGACATGGACGGTGGGATTTAAAAAATACCGTGGAAAGGTGTTTACAAGAGTAGTCGACTATGATAAAATTTTGAAGATTTGGGTAGCGATTCAGAATGGTTCAGAAGAAAGGAAGAAACGAATGCAGGCATTTTTAATTTTGGAAGACGGTACTGTGATGGAAGGACTCCATATCGGTGCGGACAAAGAAGTCATCAGCGAGATCGTATTCAACACCTCTATGGCAGGATATCTGGAAGTGCTTACGGACCCCTCCTATGCAGGACAGGCAGTATGTATGACCTATCCCCTCATCGGGAACTACGGAATCTGCAAGGACGATATGGAGTCTGCCAAACCATGGCCCGATGGCTTTATCGTGCGGGAATTATCCCGTACCGCCAGCAACTTCCGCTGTGATTACACCATCCAGCAGTTTCTGGAGGAGCACGATGTTCCCGGAATCGCCGGAATTGACACCCGTGCCCTGGTAAAAATCCTTCGTGAGAAGGGAACCATGAATGGCATGATTACCACCAATGCCAGCTATTCTCTGGATGAGATTCTTCCGAAATTAAAAGCATACACCACCGGAAAAGTGGTGGAAAAAGTGACCTGCAAAGAAAAATATACCGTAAAGGGCGTGAAATCCTTAGAGGAGAACGGCCCTGTTTCCGGAAGTGCCTTTTTCAATAAAGAAGATTATGAGAAAGGAATCCGGGAACCCAGACCGTCGATTGTCCATGAATTGAACGGTGCCGGCATGAAAGTTGCCCTGTTGGATTTGGGCGCGAAAGCCAACATTGCCCATTCCCTGGCACAGAGAGGCTGTGATGTCACCGTTTATCCGGCAAACACCCCTGCATCGGAGATTATCGCAGATGTCCCCGATGGCATTATGTTGAGCAATGGTCCTGGGGATCCCAAGGAGTGTACCGGCATCATTGCGGAGATTAAGAAACTTTATGACACCGATATCCCGATTTTTGGTATCTGTCTGGGGCATCAGCTTATGGCACTCGCCACAGGTGCAGACACCTACAAGATGAAATATGGACACCGCGGTGGAAACCACCCGGTGAAGGATCTGGAGACAGGTCGTGTCTACATTTCCTCCCAGAACCACGGCTATGTGGTGGATATGGACAAACTTGACCCCAAGGTGGCAGTACCGGCATTTATCAATGTCAACGACGGCACTAACGAGGGCTTAAAATATACCGGAAAGAACATCTTCACGGTACAGTATCATCCTGAGGCGTGTGCAGGCCCCCAGGACTCTGCTTATCTGTTTGACCGTTTTATCAAGATGATGAAGGAGGGAAAAGAAAATGCCTAAGAATCCGAATGTACACAAAGTCCTGGTAATTGGCTCCGGCCCCATTGTCATTGGTCAGGCAGCAGAGTTTGACTATGCCGGAACACAGGCATGCCGTTCCCTGAAAGAGGAGGGCATGGAGGTCATTCTGGTTAATTCCAACCCTGCCACCATCATGACCGATGGCGACATCGCAGATAAGGTTTATATTGAGCCTCTCACTGTTCCTGTTTTACAACAGATTATTGAGAAAGAAAAACCAGACAGCTTACTGCCCAACATGGGTGGACAGGCTGGCCTGAACTTAGGCATGGAGCTGGCGGAGTCCGGTTTCCTGGAAAGCCATGGCGTACAGCTTTTGGGAACCACCGCAGAAACCATCCGTAACGCGGAAGGACGTCAGGAGTTTAAAGACCTGATGGAGCGTATCGGCGAACCTTGCGCCCCTTCCCTTCTGGTAGAAAATGTGGAAGACGGTGTGAAATTTGCCAAGAAAATCGGCTATCCCGTGGTACTGCGTCCCGCTTACACCCTGGGTGGCTCCGGCGGCGGCATTGCCCATAACCAGACTGAAATCGAGGAGATTCTGGAAAACGGTCTTCGTCTGTCCCGTGTGGGTCAGGTATTGGTAGAGCGCTGCATCGCCGGATGGAAAGAGATTGAGTACGAGGTGATGCGTGACAGTGCAGGAAACTGCATTACCGTCTGCAACATGGAAAACATCGACCCCGTTGGTGTCCACACCGGAGACAGTATCGTCGTTGCTCCTTCCCAGACTCTCAGCGATAAAGAGTACCAGATGCTGCGTACCTCTGCCTTAAATATCATTAACGAGTTGAAAATCACCGGTGGATGTAATGTGCAGTTTGCCCTGCATCCCACCAGCTTTGAATATTGTGTCATCGAAGTAAACCCCCGTGTGAGCCGTTCTTCCGCACTGGCATCCAAAGCAACCGGTTATCCTATTGCAAAGGTTGCTGCGAAGATTGCCTTAGGCTACACCCTGGACGAGATTAAAAACGCTATCACAGGCAAGACTTACGCAAGCTTTGAGCCGACCCTGGACTACTGCGTGGTAAAAATCCCCCGTCTGCCCTTCGATAAATTTATTACCGCAAAACGTACTCTCACCACCCAGATGAAGGCAACCGGTGAGGTTATGAGTATCTGCAACAGCTTTGAGGGTGGTTTGATGAAAGCCCTCCGTTCCCTGGAGCAGCATGTGGACTGCCTGCGCAGCTACGACTTTAGCGATTTGACTCTGGAAGAACTGTATGAGCGTATGGCGACTGTGGATGACCAGCGGATTTTTGTCATCGCAGAGGCTCTGCGCAAGGGTGGCGATTATGACAGAATCCATGAGATTACCATGATTGACCACTGGTTCATTGACAAGATTGCCATTCTCACCGAGATGGAGCATCGTCTGGAAACCGAGGAGCTGACCGTGGATTTACTCCGGGAGGCAAAACGCATCGAGTTCCCTGACAATGTGATTGCCAGACTTTCCGGCAAAAAGGAAGAAGAAATCAAAAAGCTGCGTTATGACAATGGCATTGTAGCTGCTTATAAGATGGTAGATACCTGTGCGGCAGAGTTTGCGGCAGAGACTCCCTATTATTACTCTGTCTTTGGCTGTGAGAATGAGGCACTGGGCGGCAATGACCGCAAGAAAGTGCTGGTTCTGGGTTCCGGTCCCATCCGTATCGGCCAGGGTGTGGAATTTGACTACTGCTCCGTACATGCAACCTGGGCTTTTTCCAAGGCTGGCTACGAAACCATCATTATTAACAACAACCCGGAGACGGTAAGTACCGACTTCGATATTGCAGATAAGCTGTACTTTGAGCCTCTGACCCCCGAGGATGTGGAATCCATTGTCAACATCGAGAAACCCGATGGAGCGGTGGTACAGTTCGGTGGACAGACGGCCATCAAGCTGACCCAGTCTCTGATGGAGATGGGTGTGCCCATTCTGGGAACCCAGGCAGAGGATGTGGATGCTGCCGAGGACAGAGAACTGTTTGACAAGATTCTGGAGGAAACCCAGATTCCCCGTGCGGCTGGTGGTACGGTTTACACCGCAGAGGAGGCAAAAGCCGTTGCGAACCGTTTGGGCTACCCGGTTCTGGTTCGTCCTTCCTACGTTTTAGGCGGACAGGGCATGCAGATTGCCATTTCTGACCAGGAAATCGAGGAATTTATGGCAATTATCAACCGGATTGCCCAGGATCACCCGATTCTCGTGGATAAATATTTACAGGGTAAGGAAATCGAGGTGGACGCAGTCTGCGATGGCACGGATATTCTGATTCCCGGTATTATGGAGCATATTGAGCGTACCGGTGTCCACTCCGGTGACTCCATCTCCGTTTATCCGGCACCCACCATCGGTAAGCTGGTGAAAGACAAGATTGCGGAATATACCCGCCGTCTGGCCAAGGCACTGCATGTAAAAGGACTGATAAACATCCAGTTTATCGCCATCGGTGAGGATGTGTATGTCATCGAGGTCAACCCCCGTTCCTCCCGTACCGTGCCTTATATCAGCAAAGTAACCGGAATTCCCATCGTGGATCTGGCTACCGAGGTCATCTTAGGAAAGACCATCCGGGAGTTAGGCTTTAAACCGGGCTTACAGCCGGAGGCAGACTACTACGCCATTAAGATGCCTGTATTCTCCTTCGAGAAAATCCGTGGTGCAGAAATCAGCCTTGGACCGGAAATGAAATCCACCGGTGAGTGTCTGGGCGTGGCTCCCACCTTCCATGAGGCACTGTACAAAGCCTTCCTGGGTGCCGGCGTGAACCTGCCGAAATACAAGCAGATGATTATTACCGTCAAGGATGCAGATAAAGGTGAGGCAATCGGAATCGCCCGCCGTTTTGAAAAGTTAGGCTACACCATTTATGCAACCCGTTCCACAGCGGCAGCCTTAAATGAGGCTGGGGTAAAAGCCCGCAAGGTCAACAAGATTCATCAGGAATCCCCTACCGTTATGGATTTGATTCTGGGGCATAAGATTGATCTGGTCATTGACACCCCTACCCAGGGTCGTGACAAGTCCAGAGACGGCTTTATGATTCGTCGTACCGCCATTGAGACCGGTGTGAACTGCATTACCTCACTGGATACTGCTACAGCGTTAGTAACCAGTCTGGAGAATGCAGGAAACCAGAATGAGATGAGCCTGATTGATATTGCAACCATTGCACAAAAAGGAAATTTAAAGTAGTGATAACGTAAATAACGTGATACAACAGCGGCGCCCCAAAGCAAGGGACGCCGTTTGTGGTTACGAAAAAAACAGAAAAGGTGATGGATGGAGCCGATGAATCAACGGAATTATCAGAAAGAACTGGAAAAAATCCTGGAACGAATCGTAGAGGAAAAAGAGCAGACGAGTACCGTTCCCACGTTGTTTTTGCATAGCTGCTGTGCGCCCTGCAGCAGTTATGTGCTGAAATACCTCCGGGACTATTTTCGGATTACGGTTTTTTATTACAATCCCAATATTTCGGAACAGGCAGAATACCGCCACCGGGTGGAAGAACAGAAACGGCTGATTACTATATATAATGAACAGCTTTTAGCGGGACAGCCCGGTTACGCCATCCAGGTGGTGGAGGGAGACTATGAGCCGGAGAAATTCTTTGCCTTTGCAACTGCCTTAAAGGATGTGCCGGAGGGTGGGGAGCGGTGTTTTCGGTGCTTTGACCTGCGGCTGCAGAAAACGGTCGGTCTGGCAAAACAGGGAGGCTTTGACTATTTTGCTACCACCCTGACCATCAGCCCCCTGAAAAATGCGGTGAAATTAAATGAGATCGGGGAGGCTCTGGGGGAGGAATATGGTGTTTCCTGGCTGCCCTCGGATTTTAAGAAAAAGAATGGCTACCGTCAGTCTGTGGAGTTGTCCGCAGAGTATGGACTGTACCGGCAGGATTACTGTGGCTGTATTTACTCCAAACTGGAGAGGGAAAAGGAAAGGGAAACACACAAAACCCCTTGCCAGACATGAGGAAAACCGTTAAGATAAATAAGAGTACGGGAATTGTTACTGGAATGAGGAACGAATGAACAGTAACAGAGGAGAATGACCATGAAGAAGATTTTGGATTTGATTACGGAAGAAATGCAGCATGCGTTTGAGGTGGCTGGCTATGACCCTGCCCTGGGGCGGGTGACTCTTTCTAACCGTCCCGATTTGTGCGAATATCAGTGTAACGGCGCGATGGCAGGTGCGAAACAGTACCACAAAGCCCCCATTATGATTGCCAATGATGTGGCAGCCAGATGCCAGGACAGTGATGTTTTTGCCGAGGTTACGGCAGTGGCACCGGGATTTTTGAACTGTAAAGTAAAGGACAGCTTTGTTGCGGATTATGTGAAGGAGATGGCAGAGGCAGAGAAGTTTGGTCTGGAAAGCCCGGCACATCCCCAGAAAATTATTATCGACTACGGCGGCCCCAACGTGGCGAAACCCCTCCATGTGGGGCATCTTCGTTCTGCGGTGATCGGCGAGAGCGTAAAGCGCATTGAGCGCTACTGCGGACACGAGGTAATCGGCGATATCCATCTGGGTGACTGGGGCTTACAGATGGGACTGGTTATCACCGAGGTACAGGAGCGTCAGCCCGACCTTCCCTACTTTGATGAAAGCTATACCGGAGAGTACCCCGCAGAGGCGCCTTTTACTGTGTCTGAGCTGGAGGAGATTTACCCTACCGCCAGCGGAAAATCCAAGGAAGACCCGGCTTACAAGGAAAGAGCTATGCAGGCAACCTTTAAACTGCAGAGCGGTGTTCCCGGCTATCGAGCCTTGTGGAAACATATCGTCAATGTTTCCGTGGCAGATTTAAAGAAAAACTATGCGAAATTAAATGTGGACTTTGACCTGTGGAAAGGGGAGTCGGATGTCCATGACATCATTCCCGGTATGGTGCAGTATATGAAGGATGGCGGCTACGCTTATCTGAGTGATGGCGCTCTGGTTGTGGATGTCAAAGAGGACACCGACACCAAGGAGATTCCTCCCTGCATGATTTTAAAATCCGACGGAGCCTCCCTTTACAATACCACCGACCTGGCAACCATTCAGGACCGTATGGCAAACTTCCACCCGGATAAACTGATTTATCTTACCGACAAGCGCCAGAACCTGTACTTTGAGCAGGTATTCCGCTGTGCGAGAAAGACTAAACTGGTAGACCCGGAAACGGAACTGGTGCATATTGGTTTCGGCACCATGAATGGAAAAGACGGACAGCCCTATAAAACCCGTTCCGGCGGTGTGCCCAGACTGGAAAGCCTGATTGCGGACATTGACGAGGAAATGTTACGCAAAATCAAGACCAATGCCCAGGAAAAGGGATATACCATCGATGAGGAGGAAGCGGTAAACACTTCTAAAATCGTAGGACTGGCTGCCATCAAATACGGTGATTTGTCCAACCAGGCATCCAAGGACTATATTTTTGATATTGACCGCTTTACCTCTTTTGAGGGAGACACCGGTCCTTATCTGCTGTATACCATCGTTCGTATTAAATCCATTCTCAATAAGTATAAAGAGCAGGGCGGCGATGTAGAGACTGCACAGCTCCAGGCGCCCGTCAGCCAGTCCGAGAAGGAACTGATGATGGAAATTGCCAAGTTCAATGCGGTGATGGAAAACGCAGGAGCAGAGCTGGCACCTCACAAGATTTGTGCTTACATTTATGACCTGGCCAATGCCTTCAACCATTTCTACCATGAGACGAAGATTCTCACAGAGGAGAATGCAGAGCGCAAGGCAGGCTGGATTGCCCTGTTAAAGATTACCCGTGATGTGATGGAAACCTGCATCGATGTGCTGGGCTTCTCCGCACCGGAGCGCATGTAAGAAAGTGTTATTTTTTACAATGCGAAATCTAAAATAGGACTGGGAACATTGCTGCTTACAGGTTAATCCGTGGACAGAAACAAAACAAAAGAAATTTTTGCAAAAAATTGCAAAAAGGCATTGACAAAAAGGACAAGTTAATAGTACAATAGCAAAGTCGGTTGTGAAACTGACTTTGTTATGGGGTCTTAGCTCAGCTGGGAGAGCATCTGCCTTACAAGCAGAGGGTCATAGGTTCGAGCCCTATAGGCCCCATATACCTGGCGGAATAGCTCAGTTGGCTAGAGCATACGGTTCATACCCGTAGTGTCGAGAGTTCGAATCTCCCTTCCGCTATTGATAAAGTATCGAGAAATCGGTACTTTTTTTATTGCATAGGAAAATTCTTCCTATGCAATAAAACGATCCGCGAGGATGCGCAGCTCGCGGAGAAGAAGTTTATGCTACGCATACCGCTCGCGTGCGCAAAGAGCCGGCAAGCGACTCTTTGATTTTTCAAGAATCAGAGGTAACACCAAAGGTAACACATGTACGAATCGACAGCTTGTCGGTTTCTTTTTTTTACGAAACCAATCAGTCTGTGGAAAAATAAAGAAAATAATACACTTGTATTATCGACTATATCATGCACTTATTATATAATGATTAAGATGCTGTTGCAGGGACAGCGGGATTAGGAAATGATGTCTGGAAAAGAGATTTATAAGAAATGAAAATCGGAATTTTTGATTCGGGAATCGGGGGACTGTCAGTGCTTTATGAGGCAATACGGACATTTCCCACGGAACAGTTTATCTACTATGCGGACGAAGTGCATGTGCCCTACGGGGAGAAAACCCAGGAAGAAATTCAGGGCTATGTGGAAGCAGTAGTGGAGTTCATGCTAGCGCGGCATGTGAAAGCCATTGTCATCGCCTGTAACACAGCTACCAGCGTATCGGTAAAGGCTTTGCGGGAGCGTTACGACATTCCTATTATCGGCATGGAACCGGCGGTAAAAAAAGCCATTGACCTTTATGGCGAAAAGCGGGTCCTGGTGACCGCCACCCCCATCACTGTGAAGGGCGCCAAGATGAAAATGCTGGTGGAGAAAGTGGACAAACACCATCAGGCAGACCTGGTGGCACTTCCGGGACTGGTTCGTTTCGCGGAAAAGGAAGAATTTGACCCGCAGAATGTATCGGTGTATTTGAAAGAGGCATTGGGGGAGCGGAACTGGGAGGACTATTCCTCACTGGTACTGGGCTGTACCCACTTTAACTATTTTAAGGATTCCTTCCGGCAGGTCTTGCCGGAGTATGTGCGGTTTGTGGATGGAAATGCGGGAACGGTGGCACAGCTTGGGCGGAAACTGCAAGAGCGGGGGCTGCAGGAAGAACTTCCTCAGACCGTGGAATATTTCTTTTCCGGTGTGCCCTGCAATGAGGAACAGCTACAGCAGATTGACCGCCTGCTGGCACGTCTGGAACAGATGCACGATATCTGTTAAAGCAGACTAACAGAGCAGGATGCGTATAAAAGGAAAATCGTTATCACAATGGACATAGAGAATGGAGTAGAGCAATGAATAAAAAATATCTGGAAACATCCAAAGCATTATTGGAGTTTATTGAACAATCCCCCACCGCCTTTCATGCGGTGCATAACTGCAAAAAGCAATTGGAACAGGCCGGGTTTCAGGAACTGACAGAGCAGCAGGAGTGGAAGCTGGAACTGGGTGGCAAATATTATGTAACCCGGAATGGTTCCGCAGTGATGGCATTTGTCCTTCCCGCTGGCGGAAAAGAGGAATCCCTGATGATAAAAGGGGTACATGCCATGGCAGCCCACAGCGATTCCCCCTGCTTTAAATTAAAAACCAACCCGGAGCAGAAAGCAGAGGAGTATTACCTGAAATTAAATGTGGAGAAATACGGCGGCATGATTCTTTCCACCTGGCTGGACAGACCCCTGACCGTGGCAGGACGCGTGGTGGTAAAGGATAAGAAAACGGGAGAACTGGTGACACGGCTGATTGAGTTTGACCAGGATTTGTGTGTGATTCCCAACGTGGCAATCCACATGAACCGGGATATGAATAAAGGTGTGGAGTACAATCCCCAGGTGGACATGCTGCCTCTGTTTGCAGACGCCAAACATGCGGGGGAACTGGAAAAGCAGATTGCAGAGAAGGCAGGCGTAGAGCCGGAGGAAATTCTTGGCAGGGAACTTTACCTGGTGACAAGGGATAAGGGAACCTTCTTAGGACTGGAGCAGGAATACATCGGTTCTCCCAGACTGGATGATTTGCAGTGTGTCTTTTCGGGACTGACTGCCATCTGTAAGACAAAACCCAGGGATTACATTGATCTTCTGGCGGTTTTTGACAACGAGGAAGTGGGAAGTGGCACCAGACAGGGCGCCTGCTCCACGTTTATGCGGGACACCCTGGAGCGTATCTGCGACAGTCTGCACCTGTCGGAAACCGATTATAAGAGACTGATTGCGGGAAGTTTCTTTATCTCTGCGGACAATGCCCATGCGGTACATCCCAATCACCCGGAGAAGGCAGACCCCACCAACCGTCCGCTCCTCAACGGCGGTATTGTCATCAAGCACCACGGTGGACAGAAATATACCACTGATGCCTGGTCAGAGGCTTACTTCGTGGATGTATGCCGGGAGGCAGATGTGCCGGTGCAGCATTACCATAACCGTTCCGATATTTTAGGCGGCTCCACTCTGGGAAATCTTTCTACTGCCCAGATTCCTGCCAAAACCGTGGACATCGGACTGCCCCAGCTTGCCATGCACTCTGCTTATGAGACAGCAGGCACAAAGGACACCTGGTATCTGGTGGAGGCGTTGAAAGAATTCTATAAAGCATAAAAAGATGTGAAAATCACACTCTGATAGAAAAAAGAAGGGGCTGTCACACTGATGTGTGGCAGCCCCTTCTTGAGTGCCTGTACGAAACGTACACAGTTTTTATTTTGTTCTGATGAAATTAAACAATGGTATGAATCCAGCCTTCGGGAGCCTTGATGCGACCCATCTGGATACCGGTGAGAGTCTCGTACAATTTCTTGGTAACAGGACCCATATCATCCATACCACTGGGCATGCAGATTTCTTTGCCATGGTCTACGATTTTACCGACCGGAGAGATAACGGCTGCGGTACCGCACAGCCCACACTCTGCGAAATCCTTTACTTCCTCGAAAGCAACCGGACGCTCCTCAACTTCCAGACCCAGGTAATCTTTGGCAACAATCATCAGGGAACGACGGGTGATAGAGGGCAGGATGCTGTTGGACTTGGGGGTTACTACTTTATTATCTTTGGTTACGAACAGGAAGTTTGCACCACCGGTTTCCTCTACATAAGTACGGGTAGCTGCATCCAGGTACATATTCTCGTCAAAGCCCTGCTCATGGGCATCGACGATTGCATGTAAACTCATGGCATAGTTTAAACCAGCCTTGATATGTCCGGTTCCATGCGGTGCTGCACGGTCGAAATCAGACACGCGGATGGTAATAGGCTTAGCGCCGCCTTTGAAGTAAGGACCTACAGGGGTACAGAACATACGGAACTGGTACTCGGCAGAAGGCTTTACGCCGATAACGGGACCGATGCCGAACATGTAAGGACGAACATAAAGGGTTGCACCGGAACCGTAGGGAGGTACATAAGCGGCATTGGAGGAAACAACTTCATCCAGAGCCTTTAAAAACATACCATCGGGTAATACGGGCATTTCCAGTCTTTTACAGGAATCTGCCATACGGCTTGCGTTTAAGTCGGGACGGAAGGTTACGATGTGACCATCCTCAGTGGTGTAGGCTTTCAGACCCTCAAAACAGGTCTGGGCGTACTGTAACACGCCTGCACATTCATTCATGACAATATTGGAATCGGAGACAAGTGCGCCATCGTCCCATGCTCCGTCTTTGTAATTGGCAACAAAACGTTTGTCTGTCTGATAATAACCAAAACCCAGGTTACCCCAGTCAATATCTTTTTTCTCCATATCAAATCCTCCTTGTTTTCGAAGAAAATGCGACTGCCATTGCAGGAGCAGAGGATTTTCCTCCTTGTTTTCGAAGAAAATGCGACTGCCAATGCAGGAGCAGAGGATTTTCCTCCTTGGTCTTTCTTAACCAATTTTTATCAAATTCTATTGTATTGCGCTGTTTCCCATGCGTCAAGTATAACTTCTGCTGGTCAGAAAAATTAATGAGTAGTGAATATTCTAAAGAATCTCGACGGTTTTTTGCAAATATGATAATATGATTCTGCAGCTTTTGCAGCGGAAATTATGACAACTTTATTGTTATGAAAATGACAAAAGATTCGGATTGAGGACTAGAAAATTGCAAGAAAGACATTCTTTAAAGAAGGAATTGACAATTTTTATGTTATTGGCATCTGTTGTTTCACTGATTTCAGTAGGAGCAGCAGTTTGCTATGTATTTTTCTCTTTTTTCTTTCCAAATACTCGTGAAGATATTGATTATGTACTGAATAGTATTACGCAACAATATCAATCCCACATGCAATTTATAGAAGATGGAGCGGTGTCTATACGGCATAATAGTATGCTGGATGACTTTTTTAAAGGGGAACCGTATGAACAGGGGGCAGCTGAGAGGCAGCTGGTACACAGTATGGAGCTGTTTGCAGATAGAAATCGAGTGAATCAGCAGGTTCCGTTTGTTACCAGTATGTACTTGTTTAACAACAAAAATCAGTGTGTTAGTGAGTATTATTATGCAACAACTCTTGCAGCGGAGGAGGAAAAAGAGGAGCATTACAAAAATATACAGCGGGAGTTTAAAGAAAAAGAAAAACAGTATGAGTGTATCGTTGATGACAAAGTAATGAGCCTGATTTTTCGTATCTACGATGATGATATGAAAGAAAAAGGAATCGGGATTGCCCAAATAAGTCTGGAGGCAATAGAGCTTGTATTTGGAGAACTTAAAAATTATCAGGATTATTCCTGGATGCTCGTATCGAAAGATGGTTCCTTACTGTTTGCCGGCGGAGATGTTCATCAAAATTCTATATTAAAGGAGATAACGGTCTCCTGGAGCGGAATGAAAAACATACAGGATGTGAGAGTGATAGGCAGTGCAGATGTGTGTGGCTTTGGGCTAAGAACAGTCATAGCAGTCGGACAGAACAATATTCTGGCAATCCTACGCCCAAGTGTCATTGTATTTCTGGTAGGTCTGATCGTTGTGTTACTGCTTACGTTTCTGGTATCCTATGGGATTAGTTATCGCCTTACAAGACCTGTGACACAAATGATTACAAGTATTCGCGCTTTTGGCAGCAGAAAGCTGGATGTGCGGATGGAGGATTCTTCTATACAGGAATTTCACGACATTGGAATGGTGTTTAATGAAATGGCTGACCGTATCGAATATCTGATTACAGAAGTATATGAGAAACAATTATTGGCAACACAGTCACAGGTAAAATATTTGCAGTCCCAGTTAAATCCTCACTTTATGTTTAATATTCTGGCAATGCTCAGTTTAAAGGCAAAGATGGCAGGAAACGAAGAATTATATGAAAGCCTGAAAGCCTTTTCTAAATTGATACAGGGCAAAATATTCCGTGAGAAGGAAATAAAGATTAAAGTGAAAGAAGAAATGGAAATAGTACAATTTTATTTATTCTTGCAAAAGGAGCGTTATCAGGACAAATTAACGTATGAAATTGACATGGAAGAACAGATGAAGGAAAACCTTATTCCTCGTTTACTGATTGAGCCATTAGTTGAAAATGCGGTTTCCCATGGATTGGAGCCCAAGAAAGGGACAGGCAGGATAAAGATCCGTCTGTATGAAAAAGAAGAGGAAGGGGAAACAGGGGAAATGTGTAAATGGTTTCATATCACTGTGGAGGACAATGGGGTTGGAATTGATTATGAAAAAATGGAAGAGAAAAATCTGATGGAAACAGAGAGGGATAAGAGCATGGATCATACGCATACGGGGATAGAAAATACCCGAAGAATGCTTCAAATCTTGTACGGAGATAACTATCAATTTGAGATACAAAGTGAAAAAGGCAAGGGGACGAAAATTGAAATAACAGTTCCAACAGAAAGGTAAAGAATATGTGGAAAGTAGTAGCGGTAGATGACGAAGGCTATATAAGAGAGGCATTACAAAGACTGATTAACTGGGAAAAGATGGAATGTGAGTTAATCGCAGTACTGAGAGATGGCCAGGAACTTATTCAGTATATTATGAAAGAAATGCCAGATATTATCATTACGGACATTCAGATGCCGGAAGTAAGCGGGCTGGAGGTATGCAAATATTTGTATGAGGCAAATCCGGAGACACAGATTATTATTTTAACAGCATATTCTGATTTTGATTATGCCAAGTCTGCAATTAAATATGGTGTCTGTGATTATGTTTTAAAGCTTTCAATTATGGATGAACTTCCGTCAGCACTTGAAAAGGCGATTGAGAATTTAAAGAGAATGAAAAAGGAAATGGAAAAAACAAAGATAGGAGTACAGGAGCAGAAAAATCTCATTCAACAGGTGGATCAATATATAGAACATAATTTTAATAAAAAAATATCGCTAGATGACATTGCCGAGGAACTACATATAAATCGAAGCTATCTAAGCAGATTATATAAGAACAAGACAGGAGTAAACTTATTTGATGCCATATTATATCGCCGGGTAGAGGCGGCAAAAGAATATCTTTTACAGACAGACATGAAAACTTATGAAATTTCTGAGGCAATAGGCGTCGAAGATGCAGGATATTTTTCAAAGATGTTTAAGAAAATAGCAGGAGTTTCTCCGAAAGAGTTTAGAAAGCAGGAAAAGAATGAACAAAAGGAATAGATTTTTTTTACTGTTGACGGTGTTGTGGATGTGCTGCATCTTAGGTGGATGCGGCAAAGTAAACAGACAGGAAACAACAATTACGCTTATTCATGCATGGGGTGGTACAGAAAAGGATCACGCTGCCATGCGGCAGATCTATGAAGATTTTCAGAAACAGAATCCTGATATAAAATTACAGATGATATCGATGCCTACACGGGAAGACATGCTACGGAAGGTTGAAGATATGATCATGGTAGGAGATATACCGGATATTATTTCTTTTAGTGGAATCGGCGAAAATAGCACCTATAAGTTTATGCTTGACAACCAGATGGCGTTGGATATTCAACCCTATATAGAACAAAATCCGGAATTTGCGAACAACATCTCAGCGGTAAACAAAGCATATTGGACTACAGCCGATGGGCATTTGTATACGGTGTCAGATGTATTATTGCTCAGTGGAGGATATTGGTACAATGAGGATATTTTGGAGGCAGCAGGAATACAGGATCTGCCACGAAACTGGACAGAATTTCAGGGGATGTGCAGCAAAATTGGAGAGTGGGCACTGAAGGAACAAAGCGGTGTAAAAGCCCTTCAGCCATCTGCAGAAGGCTATCTGTATTTTATGGATCACCTATTAATAGGGAGTGATAGAGCAGAGTTTCAAAATGATAAATTAAGGTTTCACGGGGAAATTTTCAGTGAAGCAGTAGAGCAGATGAAAAAAATATACAATTCGTCTATTCCTGAAAATTTAGATTACAGTTATCGGGATGAAACGCAGTTATTCAATGAAGGAAAACTTGCTATTTATGTAAATGGTGTCTGGGGGGCACCGATGATATCCTCTGATATCCATGCAAGCTATGCACTTCTTCCTTCAAATTCTGGAAAGACTATGTCCTGTGAATCTTCCAGTTTGGGTTATGTATTAGGAAATCGTGGTGATGAAAAGAGGGAAAAGGCAGCAATCCAGTTTTTGACCTATATGCTCAGTGAGGAAGTACAGACACGTATTCTTGAGAAAACAGAACAAATTCCAGCCAATCCCAATATTTCATTAGACAGGTATAAAGAAACGAAAAGCAGATTGTACCAGGGGGCGTCCTTGGTGATGAATGCGGAAGTGAAAACCGAGGTGCCGGATAATTTATGGACTGCTGCACAAAAAAATTATTTTGAAGAAACAATTTTTGAAGTGTTATCAGGGAAAACAAGTGCCAAAGAATTTGAACATAATATCAGGAAATATCAATGACAGGAGATGCGAATCGGCAAAAATTTAATGCTGTTTCGCATCTTTATTTTATTTTTTATGAAAATGTAAAATGTTTACAAGAAGTAAATATTTTACACAATGATTTGTGCAAAAGTAAACATTGTTCATATTATAGTCAATGCATGATATTCAAAATAGACAAAAAAATATATAAAATCAAATTACCAAATAACAAAATAAACAAAAACGGAGGAAAGAGAAATGAAAAAGAAATTAGTAAGTGCGTTAATAATTGCAGCAATGAGTATTTCTACCCTCACAGCTTGTGGAAACAGCAGCGCAGAAACAACAGAAACAGGAGCGGCAGAGACTACAGGAACAGAAAATGCTGCGACAGAAACAACGACAGGAGAAGAAAAAGCAACGGTTGCAGATGGTGAGGTGCTGGAATTCTATCATGGTTATTATCATGATGCCAGTGAATGGGCAGCAGCACAGGTTATGAGAGATATTTATGAGGAATTTGCTGCGCAGCACGCAGACAGTGGAATCACTTTTAAGCCGATTGCAGTAGAAAACCGGGATGACATTGTGAGTGCCCAGGTAGCAGGAGGCTCTTTCCCTGATATCGTGGATGTAGGGGGTGGCGGAGTACCTCAGGCAGCGATCTCCCAGAATCTGGTCTACGACCTGAAACCTTATATTGATGAGAATGGATTGCAGGATGCAGTTGGACTTAACTACACTCAACATAACGTAGACGGGCATATTTACGCAGTACATGATCAGATTGAAAGCCGTGGTCTCTGGTATAACACAAGCATTTTTGAAAAAGCAGGAGTTTCTGCAGATGCATTTGCTGACTGGGATTCTTTTGGAAAAGCCATGGAAAGCGTTGCTAATCTGGGTGATGGCTCTTATGGTTACATTGGTGGACAAGGCTCCAGTTATATTGTGAACTCGGTGATGGCATCTACTGAGAACGGCAGAAAAATGCTGGAAGCTGCTTTGACAGAAGAAACGATTCACTCTGAGGAGTTTGCAAATGCATTTAAGACAGCAGCCAAGCTGGATCAGGCTAATGGTTCTGAGCACACAACGGATGACAATGGAAATCTGATGGCAGAGTTTAACACAAATGGGAAAGCTGGTGTACTCTTTAATGGTGTGTGGAATGCCAGCGGAATTGACGCATCCCTGGTGGATTCCATTGAACCTGCATTGTTCCCTGGAAATATTGCAATTGCCTCTGCGGGCGGTGGACTTGCAGTGTCTAATAATATGAGTGAGGCGAAGACAGAACTTGCACTTGAATTCATTAAATATATGACCAGTGTAGAGGTGCAGGAAAAAATCTTTACAGGAGTACAGGCAAATCCTTGCAATACCACTGTTGACTTGAATGCACTTGCACAGGAAAGCGGAGATGCAGCAACGATTAAACTTGCACAGGCGTGTGCGATGGTAAATGGTGCGGATACCGTGGTTATTGATATGAACTATACATGGGGTTCCGATGTTGATAAAGCGATTATTAACGCATTGATGGAGTGTGCGGTTTCTGGTGCAGATATTGATGGGAGATTCGAAGCACTTCAAAAAGAACTGCTTGCACTTATTGGTTAATGAGTGAATAAAATTCAGGTAATGGATTGAGGGGAGGGAGAAAATCCCTTCCCTCTTTTTCACAGAGGTGTCACATTGAAAAAAAACAGTAATATTGAACAGAAAAAAAATAAATTAGGTATGCGGAGAAGAGGGTTTATTGTCACCTTTTTAGCACCTACAATGATTGCTTTTTGTATTTTTTATTTATACCCGATTATCACAGTGTTCCTGACCTCTTTTTGTAAATGGGATTATAGTAATATCACTTCCCCGGAATTCTTTGGAATACAGGATTTATGGAACAATTATCATTATATTTTTGTTAAATATCCTTTTTTCTGGGAGGCGTTTAGAAATTCTGCGGTATGGGCTGCATTAGGAGTGATAGTACAGATTCCGGTTGCCACCTTAATTGCGTTGGCTTTATCCAGAAAAGTCAGAGGAATTAAAATTATACGGAATATTTATATTATTCCCAATATGATATCAACGGCAGCCATGGGAGTCATTTTTTTACAGCTGTACAATCCATCTTACGGTATCATCAATTCCATGATACGGTTATTTCATAAAAATTTTACAGACAATATTCTGTTATTAAAAGGACCGGCATTTGTGGCAATGACATGTGCTTATATATTTTTTACCGGAACGACAACGTTAATGATACTGGGAAATATTATGGCAGTTCCTGAAGAGGTAAGAGAAGCAGCAATGCTTGATGGAGCAAGTGGCTTAAAACAAGACTGGTTTATCACAATTCCTATGATTAAGGGAACACTAAAGACGGTCTCCATACTTGCTGCAACATCCGGATTCCTGCTTTACAACGAAGTTTATTTTCTGACAAAAGGGGCTGCCGGAACGTATAGTATCAGTTATGTCATTCGTGAACTGGCGATTACAAGTCCAAGAACACAGTTTGGTCGTGCGAATGCGGTCGCAGTAATACAAATTCTGGCGGGCATGGTCATCATTTTAATCATTAATGCAGCGTACAGCGTCTCTCTGAAAAAAGAGAAACATTAGAGAAGGGAATTGTATCTTATGAAAAAATCAAAAACGGTGAAAAATATGCCATTGGTAACTCGAATAGTGACATATGTGTGCCTCGCATGGGCTTTGCTGATTTCTTTATTTCCATTAGTATGGCTTGTGCTGTCGAGTCTGAAAAAAGACCCTATGGCAAGACCAGGATTTCAGCTTCCAGAGTCTATATGCCTGGATGGGTACATTTCTACATTCAGGGATTTACATGTTTTTCGTTATTTTGGAAACAGCCTGTTCGTAGCAGGAGTTTCTGTACTGATCAGCGTGTTGATGATATCAATGTCTGCCTATATTGTAGCCAGAATGGAGTTTAAAGGGAAAAAACTGGTAAATATTTTGTTATATTCAACCATGTTTATTCCGGCAACTGCATTGACTTATCCGGTTTATAACCTGGTAAACAGATTACATATATATGATACCAGATCCGCACTGATTCTTATTTATTCCTGTAGTGGAATAGCGGTCAGCTTTTTTGTAATAAAAAATTATTATGATAATATTCCACGAGATTTGGAAGAGGCAGCCAGAATAGATGGCTGTGGATATATACAGACCTGGCTAAGGGTTATCTTTCCTATTGCAAGACCTGGAATTATGACTGCAGCAGTCCTGGCCTTTTTAAATAACTGGAATGAATATTATTGGGCATCTCTTGTATTGATTACCAGAGAAAAACTGACGGTTCCGGCTCTTTTGTCTACCTTTACCACAGCATTCAGCACGAATTATAATGGACTGTTTTCTGCGATGGTAGTGATCATCCTTCCTCCGGTGGCGTTGTATTGTATTTTCAGCAAGTTCTTTATTGAAGCATTATCAGGTGGAGCAGTAAAAGGATAAGGATTGGAGGAAAAAGTAAATGAATCAGGAAATACAAAAACGAACAAAGTGGTTTATGGATGACAGATTTGGCATGTTTATCCATTGGGGACTCTATTCCATTCCGGCATGTGGCGAATGGGTTATGTCTGAAAAAGAGATGACGGTAGAGCAATATCAGCCATACTTTGAACAATTTAATCCAGTTGACTATCAGCCTCAAAAATGGGCACAGCTTGCAAAAGCGGCGGGAATGCAGTACGCGGTTTTGACTGCAAAGCACCATGATGGATTTTGTCTGTTTGACTCTGCCCTCACAGATTACAAGGCAACAAATACAAAAGCAGGGCGGGATCTGGTAAGAGAGTTTGTGGAAGCCTTTAGGGAAGCCGGACTTAAAGTGGGCTTATATTTCTCCCTTATCGACTGGCATCATCCTGATTTTCCCAAATATGGGGACAGACAGCATCCCATGAGAAATAATCAAACATATAAAGATGAAGTAATAGATTTTGAACGGTATCTGAAATATATGCACGGACAGGTACGGGAACTGGTAACAAATTACGGGAAACTGGATTTACTGTGGTTTGATTTCTCTTATGATGATATGGCAGGGGAAAAGTGGAAGGCCACAGAGCTGATAAAAATGGTACGCCAATATCAACCGGATGTCATTATTGATAACCGTCTGGAGGGGGCAGGAGATAATCATGGAAGCATTGTAACAGAAAATCCACTGATTTACAGTGGTGATTTTGCCAGTCCGGAACAGATTATTCCACCGAAAGGCGTTTGTGATGAGAAGGGAAATCCTATCCCTTGGGAATTATGTGCAACCATGAATAACCATTGGGGATATTGCAATTATGACCACCAATACAAATCAGCAGAGATGTTGGTTCGAAAACTGGTAGAGTGTGTGAGCAAAGGTGGAAACATGATTTTAAATGTGGGTCCTGATGCAAAGGGAAATATTCCCCGGGAGAGTGTAAAAATCTTGAAGGAGATTGGGGAATGGATGGAGAAAAATGGAGAAAGTATCTATCAATGTGGGATATCAAGTCTTGAGAAGCCTGACTGGGGAAGATATACGCAGCGTGGCAAAACCATATATGCCCACATCTACGAAACCCCATTAGGAGCACTCCCTCTCTATGGAGTAAAGCCGGAACAATTGGATAAGGTAACATATCTGGCAGATGGCAGCGAGGTGAAAAGAGGCGAGGCATGGAATACTGCCCTTTATCAGGATGTTGCCTTTGTATCATTTGGAGAGAATCCGGTGTTTACCTACCCGTTACCGGATAAAAAGGACACAGTGTTAAAGATTGAACTGAAAGGTTAAACATAACGAGGAGGTTCACATGCCTTTTACACTGGAAAATCAGGGAAAGTGTACAAAGATAAGTATCTGTATCGTGTCGGAAAGGAAGAAAATGAAACAGGTAACAAGTGTTTTAATAGGGGCTGGATTAAGAGGAGGATATGTATATTCTCAGTACGCATTGGAACATCCGGATGAATTTAAAATAGTAGCGGTGGCAGAACCCAATCAGGAAAGAAGAGAACTTTTTGCCTTAAAACATAAAATCCCCAAAGAATTACAGTTTGAGTCTTATGAGGAACTGCTGTGTAAGGAAAAAATGGCAGATTGCGCAATGGTCTGCACACAGGACAAAATGCATTACGAGCCGGTGATGATGGCTTTACAGCAGGGATATCATGTACTATGTGAGAAACCGATGTCTCCGGACAGGAACGAAATTATAAAAATGGGTTTCATGGCAAAAAAGTATAACCGAATATTATCTGTATGCCATGTGCTGCGTTATTCTCCATTTTTTTCCAAGATAAAGGAAATCCTTGAAGAAGGAAGAATTGGGAGAATGATAACCATCCAGCATATTGAGGAGGTAGGCTACTGGCATTACGCCCATAGCTTTGTAAGGGGAAATTGGAGAAATCAGGAGGAATCCAGTCCTATGATTCTTCAAAAATGCTGTCATGATATGGACATTTTATTGTGGCTTACGGGAAGCAGCTGCAAAACAATAAACTCTTTTGGAAAACTTACTTATTTTATAAAAGAAAATGCACCAAAAGACGCCCCGCAATACTGTATGGATGGATGCCCTGCCAGGGATGACTGTCCTTTTTATGCACCCAGATTTTATTTGGAGCATCCTAAGGCTGTTGAGGATGGGCTGGTATACGCAGTGACCGATAAGGCAGACCCAGAGCATATTCTGGAGGCATTAAAGAAAGGATCTTACGGAAGGTGTGTGTTTCACTCAGACAATACCGTGGTTGATCATCAAACGGTGGATATTGAATTTGAGAATCATGTCACTGCTTCCTTTTTAATGACTGCGTTTACCAATCAATGTGCAAGAAGAATCCGGATTATGGGCACAAAAGGTGAACTGAAAGGTGATATGGAAGCTGGGACAATAGAGATGATAGACTTTGTAAGTGGAACAAATGATTTCATTCAATTACATACACCGGCTAAGGGACATAGCGGAAGTGACATGAAAATGATGCATGATTTTGTCCGTATGGTTTGTGGAGAAGAAAAGGGAAAAACAGATGCTTCTGTTTCTGTAGAGAGTCATTTAATGGCATTAGCTGCAGAAGAAGCAAGATTGAGTAGCGGAGTAGTTGATTTCAAGGACTACTGTTCTGTTAAAACAGATGAAGTTTAAGGGCTAGATAAAGAAGGTTGAATCATTGAGAATACCTGTACTTATGATTATGGCGGCTGGCATGGGCAGCTGACATGGAAAAGATGTGGGATGTGATGCAGGAAATTGTCCAGAAGTATACAAAGCAGTAATATAATCAGCAACTCTTACGGTTTTGCATAAAATAAAGTAAGAAAAGCGAAATGCAGGAATCAGAATGGATATCAATACATCTTCCTCGCAAAAAATCGAAAATATGCTGAACCTTAGTCTCTCACTGGAAGAAACCCAACGGGAACAGGCAGCGGAACTGGATGTGGGATTTGATGGGAGGACAAAAACCTGGGAATTAATTTTGAAGTATAACGGAGATCTTCTGCAATATGAACAGGAAGGCATCCGGATTGAACCTTTGATTGCAGGATATGCCATCGTGACGATCCGGGAAAATCTCATCCGGGACTTTGTGGTAAACCCGGAGGTGGAATATGTGGAGATGCCGAAACGATTGTTTTATTCGGTGACGGTGGGAAAAGCCGCTTCCTGTTTTCAAAGCACAGCAACGGTGCGGGGGCTGAGTGGAAAAGATGTGTTGGTGGCAATCATTGATTCAGGGATTGATTATGAAAGCATGGCGTTCCGTAAGGTCGATGGAACTACCCGGATTCGCTTTCTGTGGGATCAGTCTCTGCAGCCGGGAGAAGAGGGACAGCCACCGGAGGGATTTTTCCAAGGGATTGAATATAGTGAGGAGCAAATCAATAGAGCGCTCGCAGAGAATACCACACTCCCCACCCAGGACATCACCGGGCATGGAACTGCGGTGGCCGCTATTGCCGCCGGAAAGGACGAAGAGCAGTCCTTAGTGGGAGGGGCACCGGAAAGTGACCTTCTGATTGTGAAACTGGGAAATGCCGATAAATTGTCCTTTCCCAGAACAACAGAACTGATGAGAGCGGTTACTTACGCGGTAAGAAAAGCTATGGAATTAAATATGCCTCTGGCACTTAATCTGAGTTTCGGAAATACCTATGGTGCCCATGACAGTACCTCCATTCTGGAACGCTTTCTGGACAATGCCTCAGAGATCGGACGGACAGTAATCTGTGTGGGAAGCGGAAATGAAGGGGCAGCGGCAGGGCATACCGCTGGATCTTTGCAGGAAGAGAGAACCACCCAGGTGGAACTGGCGGTGGGAAACTATCAGTCTTCCTTTGGCATCCAGCTTTGGAAAAATTATGTGGATCGTATGGAACTATATCTGGTATCTCCGGGGGGAGAACGACGACAGATTTCGCTTACGGTTTCCGGCAAACAGCAATTTATATTGGAACAGACGGAAATTCTGCTATACATCGGAGAACCCAGTCCCTATTCGGTGAATCAGGAAATCTATTTTGAATTGCTTTCTTTGGAAGGAGCTTATGTCCGAACCGGTGTCTGGCGCTTTGAAATGAGAGGAATCCGAATCGTCAGCGGCAATTTTCTCTATTATCTGCCCAGTGAGCAGGTGTTAAGTGCCGATACCCGGTTCTATGCCCCCGTTCCCCAGTCCACCCTCACCATTCCCTCTACGGCATCCAAAGTGATTACGGTGGGAGCATACAATAACGTGTATGACAGCTATGCGGACTTTTCCGGCAGGGGCTATCCGGATGAAGGTGTGTTGAATGGGAGTCGGGAAAGTTCCGCTTTTTATGAGGCGGGGCAGACGGTCAAACCGGATTTGGTGGCGCCGGGAGTGGGAATCCGCACCCTGAGGGTAGGGGGCGGTGTGGAATATGTAAGTGGAACCTCCTTTGCCACTCCTTTTGTCACTGGGGCAGCAGCCCTTCTGATGGAATGGGGGATCGTGCAGGGAAACGACCCTTATCTTTACGGGGAAAAAGTAAAAGCCTACCTGCGCCGGGGCGCCAGGCCACTGCGGGGAGAGCGGAAACTGCCCAACGCCAGAGTGGGCTACGGAAAGCTTTGCGTGGCAGAAAGTTTTCCGGGATAAGTAAAATATGCATTGTCGACTTGCTATAATCCCATCTTTGACAGCTGCGAAAAAATAAAATCGCTACAGCCCTTGTATTTATTAGGGCGATGTACCATGTAAAGAAAGGCGGAAAGAACGCATTTAATATATACGAAGAAAATGCATAAGTAAAAAGAAATGGCACGCGTTATTCAAAACGCGTGCCATTGATATTTGCATGTTCATGCTCAGCAAGGGGAATAATGATACATTTTCGTCCTTCCAGAATATCAGACCGGATTTCCGGAACCTTGTCAGGGGAAACTTTTAAGATGACATCTTTTTCCGGGCCAGGCTGATTTTCGGATTTTTCCTGAGTGAGTTCTGCTTTCAGAGCTTCCACCTCCAAAACCAGTTCCTGTTCTTTCTTACGGGCGGCACCTGCGGCAACGGCTTTTGTATCTAACAGCTGATCTACAGTAGGTGCATCTTCCTCAAACTCCTCTTCGTAGGATTTGGTGATCTTGGCAGAAACATCCTCCGGAATACGGATATTGCTCATCAGCCCCTGTACCGCTTCCTTTGTCAAAACCACAGGGATAGGCTCCTCTTCAAATGCATCCTCCTGTTCCTCAATCAGCTCCTGCAAGCCGTTCTGTACATCTTCAAACAGCTTTTTCCCCCGTTCCTCATCATCAGGAACCGCCTGCTTGATGATGGCTTGGAAAGACTGTTTTTTCTCCGCTGCAGTGCGGCGGGAAGTGCAGCCAAAGGCAAGCTCGGAAAGTTCAGGATGAGGATCCTTTGGATTTTTAGCGTAAAATAAAACATTGTGGATATCGGTGCTCCGATCCGTAAAGGCAGGGAACAGAAATCCGTTTTCCGGTACATTGACGACCCAGTCGCGGATACGCACACCGATCCGGTTTTCATCCTCCCGGTAGCCTAAGCCCGGCTTCGTCAGCTCTACAGGACAGATAGCACACAACAGATATTCATAGACTTCATCAGACTCGTCATTTTTGATATTATCATTGGTGCGTACAATAACATCATAGGCATCATGGAATACCAGAATCAGGTAATTTCCCACATAGTCATAGGACTCAATGATTCGTTCATAGAGTCTGCTTAACAATTCTTCATTATTTAACCCGTCTGCCCGTAATCCCATAAGAAATTGCTGCTTCCCGCCGGGAGCTTCCTCTTCCAGAGGAAATTCATATTCCAGCAGATTGTTTCCCAGTGTACCGGAAAGAACCTTTTTGGCAATCTCCAGATATTTGTAAAATTCCTCATCTTCCAGATTCAGGAAATTCTGGGCGAAAGATAATACTACTTCTTTGTGGGCATTTACATAGCATCCGCTCATACGGGTGAAGGTGCATTCATTTTTTTTGAGCCTGCGTTTTAATTCCAGGACATCCTTTTTGGTCATAGAAAAATCTCCATTCTTGCCCGCTTTTCAGGGCATCTTAAGTTTGTACGCTCAGGAACGCAGACTGGCAACCAATTTAGAAACATCAGACTGCACCTGCTGACGGTTATCCGGTGTGAATACAGTGTCCACGATATGAATCTGGGAAAAGGTTGCCTTCATGCCAAGGTCATACAAGGTGTTGGATTTCAGACCGAGTACAACAGGGCGGGAAAGTACATTCGGATTCTCACGGACGATAATACCCTGCTCTCCATTGCTAAGCTCCACATAGGAACCGGCAGGTAAGATATGGATACACTGCTCCAGAGCATCCACCACGGAAGAATCATACCGATGCGGCTCACTATGCATGATTTTTAAGGCAGAAAAAGGAGACATCGGTGATTTGTAGGAACGGATTGCGGTCAATGTATCATAGATGTCAGCCACCTGTATAATGCGAGTACCGGGCAAAAGAACCTGATCGTAGTTGGAATAGGAAGGCACCCGGTTGGATAAATCCCTGGAAAGCTGGATGATATAGCGCCTCACACCGGCAGGGTACTCATAATTGGTACTCAGAATATGGAAACCATCCAGAAGGCAACGATACATGACACCCATTTCCTCATCGGTAAGTGTTCCCTGCTTTTGCAAGATCTCAGGAGGAACCAGGAACTTACCCAGGTCATGAAAGATAGCTGCTTCAATGAGATGTTTTTTTTCTTTATTATCCAGCTGCATTTTTCCTGCAAGCAGGGCAGTGAGAATTGCCACATTTAATGTGTGTTTACTGATAAAGTCATTTTCTCCCCGCAGACATTGGTTAAATGTCATTTTTTTGGTACAGAATCCAAAACGGTGATAGAGCAGATCTACCAGTTCATCCAGCTTCTGCGGTTCTTTATCGTGAATGACGCTTAAGAGAATTTCATCCACAACATAGGTTTGTACACACTGAAAACGTTCAAAATCCAATTCTTCGGGAGTGATAGGAGGTACGGGTTCTGCTGCATCCAGAACATAGGTGCCATAAAGATTCAATTCGCTAAACATATCAAGCATATGGGAATCAATCTTGACACCGGCATTGTAAAGAAGAACGCCTTCCTTATTATAAATTGGCTTTGCAATTTTGTTGCCAATCTCCATGTCACTTGTTTTTACGTAACGCATAACACCCCTCCAGCATAACCCAATTAGGAATATTATAAAGAATATGATGAAGAAAAACAATATTTTGACAGGATTTTTGCCAAATTAAAAGTTTTACAAAAATCTTACGTTGCTTTTACTCCACCTTGATAGTGGCGGTCTGGGTGCTATGGTACACTCCTGCTTGTAAGAACGAAATAAGAAAAAACCAAAAGAATGAGGAGGAATTAGATTATGAAAAAAACAACTTGTAAAGTAACCGCAACAATCGGAGCAGCTATGCTGCTTGCAACAGGCATTATGGGATGCGGAAATGCAGCAGGTACTGCAGATGACCTGACCGGTTCTGTTACCATGGCTGGTTCCACTTCCATGGAGAAGCTTGCCAACGCTTTAAGCGAAAGTTTCATGGCAGAGTACCCTGGTGTGACCGTAAACGCAGAGTTCACCGGTTCCGGTGCAGGCATTGAGTCCTTAATCGCAGGTAGCGTAGACATCGGAAATTCTTCCCGCAGCTTAAAGGATGAGGAGAAATCCCAGGGCGCTGTAGAAAATGTGGTAGCAATTGATGGTATCGGCGTGATTGTAGACCCCGACAACGGACTGGATGGTTTGACCAAAAAGCAGTTAGTGGACATCTACACCGGAAACATTTCCAACTGGAGTGAGCTTGGTGGAACAAACGAGCCTATCGTTGTAGTAGGACGTGAGGCAGGTTCCGGTACCAGAGATGGCTTTGAGAGCATTCTGGATGTAAAAGACACCTGTGCTTATGCAAACGAACTGGATTCCACCGGTGCAGTTATTGCAAAAGTTGCATCTACCCCCGGCGCTATCGGCTACGCATCCTTCGGCGACTTAAACGATTCCGTTAAGACCCTGGCATTAGACGAGGTTACTCCTTCCATCGAGACCATCAAGGATGGATCTTATATCCTGCAGAGACCCTTCGTTATGGCAACCATGGGCGAAGTCAGCGAGCAGAACGAAGCGGTACAGGCTTTATTCGCTTACTTAAAGAGCGATGCCGGCAAACAGATTGTAGAGAGCGTTGGACTGGTAACTGTTGACTAATTGCAACATGTAAGGAAAAAAGAATGAAAACGATTTACGCAAACCATAGAAGTAAATCTGCATCTGAAAAGTGCGCCCAGGGGATTGTGACCCTGTGTGCGCTTATGGCAGTTTTTGCAGTATTATCCATTACCGTTTATATGATTCAAAACGGATTACCCGCCCTTCTGCAAGTGGGACCGAAGGAACTGCTTTTTGGCACGGTATGGAAACCCAGTGCGGAGAATCCGAGCTTCGGAATTTTATATGTTATCCTGACCTCCGTTGTGGGTACGGCAGCAGCCATTCTTCTTGGGGTTCCCATTGGACTTCTCACGGCGGTGTTCCTGGCAGAAGTGGCGCCTGATAAAGTAGCAGCGGTGGTGAAGCCCGCTGTGGAATTATTGGCAGGTATCCCGTCTGTTATTTATGGACTGCTTGGTCTGATGATTTTAAATCCTCTGATGTATAAATGGGAACGGGCGATTTTCGCCGGCTCCACCACCCACCAGTATACCGGTGGTGCCAACCTGATTTCCGCAGTGATCGTACTGGCAATTATGATTCTTCCCACGGTGATCAATATCAGCGAATCGGCATTAAAGGCAGTACCTGCATCCCTCAGGGCATCCTCCTATGCATTGGGTGCTACGAAGATTCAGACCATTTTTAAGGTAACGATTCCAACAGCCAAATCCGGCATCATGACTGCCATTGTATTGGGAATTGGCAGAGCAATCGGTGAGGCCATGGCAATTACCCTGGTATCGGGAAGCAGCGTTAATTTCCCCCTTCCTTTCGCTTCTGTGCGATTCCTGACCACGGCTATTGTCTCTGAGATGGGATATGCCAGTGGCTTGCACAGGCAGGTGTTATTCACCATCGGACTGGTACTGTTTGCCTTTATCATGTTGATCAATCTGGCACTAAACGGCATCATGAAAAAGGCAGCCGGAAAGGAGGGTTAACCAATGGCAAGACGAAAAATTATGGATGGGGCAGTCTATGCACTCATCGGATTGTCTGCGGGTATTTCGGTGGCCCTTCTGGTGGGAATCCTGTTTTATGTGCTGGGGAAGGGCGCGGGAACCATCAGCTGGGAATTCTTAAGCACAGTACCAAGCAGTTTAAAAGGAACTTTTGGTATTGCAGGTAACTTGTTGAATACATTATATATGATTCTGATTACCCTCCTGCTGGCCACACCCATTGGAGTGGGATCTGCCATCTATCTCAACGAGTATGCCCACCCTGGAAAACTGGTGCGGTTTATTGAGTTTACCACAGAGACATTGTCCGGTATTCCCTCCATTATCTTTGGGTTGTTCGGCATGGTATTTTTTGGAAATTTCTTTCACTTAGGGTACTCAATTCTTACCGGTGCCTTGACTTTGACCCTGATGGTATTACCGCTTATCACAAGAAATACCCAGGAAGCATTAAAAACGGTGCCGGAAAGCTACCGCACCGGAGCAATGGGAATCGGGGCGACCAAGTGGTATATGATCCGCACGGTGCTCCTTCCCTCGGCGATGCCCGGAATGATTACCGGCGTGATTTTATCCATCGGACGAATCGTGGGAGAGTCGGCAGCACTTTTGTTTACGGCAGGAAGCGGCTATCTCTTACCCAAGAGTGCGATGGGGTATCTGGATAAAGTGTTAGAGCCGGGCGGCACCCTGACCATTCAGCTATACCTGTGCATGTCCAAAGCAGAATATGACAAAGCTTTCGGTATCGCGTTAGTATTGTTAGTGATCGTCCTGTGTATCAATGCATTGACCAAAGTACTGGCCCGCCAATATGATGTGACCAGAAAAGAATAGAGGATAGACTATGGAACAGACCAAAATAAAAGTATCCGATATGAATTTATATTACGGAGAAAATCATGCATTAGAAAATATCAACATTGATATTTATGATAAGAATATTACTGCCCTGATCGGTCCTTCCGGCTGCGGCAAATCCACTTTCCTAAAAAGTTTAAACCGGATGAACGATTTCATTCCCAACGTGAAAATCACGGGAGGTATTGAGCTGGATGGGGAAGATATTTACGCACCGGGGGTGGATACCACGCTGCTCCGCAAAAAGGTAGGAATGGTCTTTCAGCAGCCCAATCCTTTTCCCATGAGCATTTATGATAATGTGGCATATGGACCCAGGGTACACGGAATCAAAAACAAAGCGAAACTGGATGAGATTGTGGAAAACAGCTTGCGGGGCGCGGCCATTTTTGATGAGGTAAAGGATCGTCTGAAGAAATCGGCATTAGGACTTTCCGGAGGACAACAGCAGCGTCTCTGTATTGCGAGAGCCTTAGCGGTGGAACCGGAGGTTCTGCTGATGGATGAACCCACTTCCGCGCTGGATCCCATCTCTACCCTGAAAATAGAGGATCTGATGATGGAATTAAAACAGCGTCTGGCGGTGGTGGTGGTAACCCATAATATGCAGCAGGCTGCCAGAGTATCAGACGACACCGCTTTTTTCCTGTTGGGAGAACTGATCGAATATGGAAATACAGATAGGATCTTTTCCAACCCCAAGGAGAAAAAGACGGAGGATTACATCACAGGAAGGTTCGGCTAAGAGAAAGGGAGGAAAAAACAATGTCACCAAGAACAGTTTATGAATTACAGTTAAAAAAACTAAGCCAGTCTCTGGAAATTATGGGTTCCCAGGTGGAATGTATTTATGACAGCCTTTTCGATGCCATGAAGAAAAACGACCAGGAAACCATTTCCCGCATTATCCGCAATGACAGAGTGGTAAAGGATATGGAGCGGGAAATTGAATCCCAGTGTCTTACGCTGATTACCAGGCAGCAGCCGGTAGCCAGCGATTTGCACCGGATTTCCGCCGCCATCAAAGTGGTGACGGATTTAGAACGGGTAGGTGACCATGTGGTGGATATGGCAGAATTGATGGAACGATTGCACACCACAGATCCGGATAGCTTCAGCAGTCGTTTTGAACCGATGGTCAAGGAAACCAGGAGTCTGCTTCGACAGGCCGTGGATGCCTATATTGACAGCGATCTGGAAGAGGCCAGGAAAGCAATCGATGGAGACGATGTGATCGATGATTTATTTAATCAGGTGAAAAGTGATCTCATAGAGCATTTGAAGAAGGACAGTAAGGATAGTGACTCCTGCGTGGATGTGTTAATGCTTGCCAAATATCTGGAAAAAATCGGAGACCATGCGGTAAATATCGGCGAATGGGCAATTTTTAAAGAGACAGGACGCCATTTCGATTAATGATTTTACGTTAATTTTACATTGATTTTACTTTATATGATAGTTACGTAAAAAAGTTCATGTTATGTTTAATCCAAGTAAAGACAAGGAGAAAACAACATGGACTTTTTTGGATTATTGACAATGTTAGGTGGTCTGGCCCTGTTTTTATATGGAATGCAGGTGCTGGGAGACGGTCTTTCCAAGCTATCCGGCGGACGGCTGGAGCATATACTGGAAAGCCTGACCTCCAATCGCTTTAAGGCGGTGCTTCTGGGAGCAGGGGTAACCGCTGTGATACAGTCTTCTTCAGCCACGACCGTCATGGTGGTGGGATTCGTCAATTCGGGAATTATGAAATTATCCCAGGCAATTGGCATTATCATGGGTGCCAACATTGGTACCACCATGACCAGCTGGATCTTAAGCCTGGCGGGAATTGAGGGAGGTAACTTTTTCTTAAAACTGTTAAAGCCTTCTTCTTTTTCACCGGTTCTGGCACTGATTGGTGTAGGGATTCTGATGATCTCCAAAAAGGATAAACAGAGGAATATTGCCCAGATTCTCATTGGCTTTGCAGTGCTGATGACAGGAATGGATACCATGTCCGGTGCGGTAAAGCCTCTGGCAGATGTGCCGGAATTTACCAGTCTGTTTATGCGTTTTACCAATCCCATCCTGGGACTGCTGGCAGGAACCCTGCTTACCGCGATTATTCAATCCTCTTCTGCGTCTGTGGGTATTTTGCAGGCACTTTGCATGACCGGTGCGGTTTCTTATGGGGCAGCCTTTCCTATCATTATGGGACAGAATATCGGAACCTGTGTGACTGCATTGATTTCTTCCATCGGCACCTCCAAAAATGCAAAACGTGCAGCATTGGTTCACCTGTATTTTAACATCATCGGAACCATGGCATTTATGGCAGTATTTTACCTGATCCATGCCTTTGTTCACTTTTCCTTCCTTTCGGACTCTGCCAATGCGGCAGGAATTGCACTGATCCACACCACCTTTAACGTGGTGGCAACAATGCTGCTTCTGCCGTTTGCCAATGGTTTGGAGAAACTTGCCTGCCTTACCGTGCGGGATGACAAAGAGGAAGAGGCTCTGGATGAAGTGGCTCAGGATATCAAAGCACTGGATGTACGTTTCCTGGAGCAACCCTCTCTGGCTCTGGGGCATTGCAAAAGCGTGACTTACAAGATGGCGGAGCAGGCGCAGAAAGCAGTGGAATTGTCTGCAGGTCTTCTCTTTTCCTATGATAGTATTACTGCAGAAAATGTGATAAAATTAGAGACAAATGTGGATCGCTATGAGGATGCTCTGGGAGATTATATGGTAAAACTCAGTTCCCGTCATCTGTCAGAACTGGATTCCCAGACCCTTTCCATTCTTTTACATTGTATCGGAGATTTCGAACGAATTGCCGATCATGCAGTGAATATCTGTGAGTACGTGGAAGCCATGCAGACAAAGGAACAGCAATTTTCCCAGAAGGCGGCGGAGGAATTACAGATTTATGTGAAGGCCATCTGCCATATTGTGGAAATTACAGTTAAGGTTCTTGAAAAAGAAGATTTGATGATGGCACTGCAGGTAGAACCCCTGGAGGATGTGATTGACAACCTCAATGCAGAAATTAAAAAACGGCATATTAAACGACTTCGGAAAGGAAAATGTACGGTGGAACTGGGCTTTTGCCTGTCAGACATTATTACCAGTCTGGAACGGATCTCCGATCATTGCGAGAATGTGGCGATCAGTGTATTACAGAGTAAGGATGACAGTTTTGAAGTGCATGAATACAAAGACCAGCTGCGGGAAGATTATAAAGACATTTTTGAGCAGCAGTACAAAAAATTCCATGAGCAGTATCTGCTGCCTGGGAAAAAGCAACAGCTAGTATAGGGAGGACGACCATGATCTATATTGTGGAAGATGACCGGAGTATCAGTGAAATTGAGAGTTATTCCTTGAAAAACAGCGGATATGAGGTGGCAGTATTTGAGAATGCAGCCAGCTTTTATACGGCGCTGGAGACACAGATCCCCCAGCTGGTTTTGCTGGATATCATGCTGCCGGATGAGGATGGTATGACCATCTTAAAGAAACTCCGGGAAGGCGTGGCAACCAGGAGACTGCCGGTGATTCTTGTGACAGCCAAAACCACAGAGATGGACAAGGTAAAGGGTTTGGATCAGGGGGCGGATGATTATCTGACAAAACCCTTCGGTGTCATGGAACTGATCTCCCGTGTCAAAGCACTGCTTCGCCGCAGTGAAGGGGTTGGAGAGGAAAAATTTTTATCCTTGGGAAAAATTTTCCTGGATAATGAAAAACATGCAGTTTATGTGAAAGATGAACCCTGCGATCTGACCTTCAAGGAATTTGAATTGTTGAAACTACTTCTGCAGAATGCCGGGATTGTCACCAGCCGGGATAAGATTTTGAACAAGGTCTGGGGAGTGGATTTCGAGGGAGAATCCCGGACATTGGATATGCATATCAAGACACTGCGCCAAAAGCTGGGGGAGGAAGGCAACCGTATCCGTACGGTACGGAATGTAGGGTATATTTTGGAGTAGTATGAAAAAGCAGGGGGAGTGATCATGAAAAAGAAGATTAACAGACAGCTATGTGCAGTGGTTCTTGGAGGTGTTTTTATTACCCTGGTACTGACGGTACTGGTATTTTATAATCTGTTTCAGGAACAGGTCATGGCAGACCTGAAGGCTTATACCCAAATTCTGTCAGAAAGTGGACTGCTTACGGAGGAAAAGTTTGAAGATGCACTGGCAGACGAAGAATTCCGTATTACTTTAATTGATCCGGATGGAAATGTGCGTTACGACAACCGGGTGGACACCCAGACCCTGGATAACCATGCAGCCCGCCCGGAGGTGATGGGTGCATGGACCTGTGGAGAGGGAGAGTCGATCCGGCGATCATCCACTGTGGGGCAAAATACCTTTAACTATGCTATTTTATTACAAAACGGGGATGTGCTTCGGGTATCCCAGTTATCCCATAGTGTGTGGAGTCTTTTTTTCACGGCGATGCCTTATTTTATTTTGCTGGTAGCGGCAGCGGTGGCTCTCTGTGTGCTGCTTTCCCGTTATCTTACGAGGAGTCTTGTAGCACCGATTGAGGAATTGGGAAAACACATGGATGATATGGAGGATGTGGAGACTTACGAAGAACTAAAACCTTTTGTGCAGACCATACGAAACCAGCATGAGGCCATTATGGAAAGCGCCCAGATGCGCCAGGAGTTTACCGCCAATGTTTCCCATGAATTGAAGACGCCGTTGACGGCTATTTCAGGCTACTCGGAGCTGATTGAAAATGGAATGGCAGATGAGCAGGATATCACCCGTTTTGCAGCAGGAATCCATAAAAACGCGAAACGTCTTCTGACGCTGATCAATGATACCATCCGGCTCTCAGAACTGGATGCTGCCTCAGAAGTGCCCTTTGAGACTCTGAACCTGTATGATATTGCGGCTACCAGCGTGGATATGCTCCAGATCAATGCAGAAAACCACGATGTGAGCCTTTACCTGGAGGGAGAGTCCTGCGAAATGAAAGGGGATAGACAGATGATGGAGGAGTTATTGTACAATCTGTGTGACAATGCCATCCGTTATAATAATAAAGATGGAAAAGTGTGGATTCGTGTAAGCAGAGAAGCAGCTGGGGAAGTGTGCCTTCAGGTGAAGGACACGGGAATCGGTATTCCGAAGGAGCATCAGGAACGGATTTTTGAACGGTTTTACCGGGTGGACAAGAGCCGTTCCAAATCGACAGGAGGAACCGGACTGGGGCTTGCCATTGTAAAACATATCGTAGTAAAACATGGAGCACGGCTGGAATTAGACAGTACGGTGGGAAAGGGAACCACGATCCGGATTTTCTTTCCGGCAATATAAATAAGACTTGCATTTTCATCATAAACGAATATGATTAATGAAGAGGGTAGATGCTGCCCTCCTTTTTTCACTTTATAGGAAATTTCTTCCTATGAATGAAAAATTTGACTTTATTTGGGAAACGCATTTGTTGGAGAAAATAATGAACGGATTACCGGAAGACTTTATCAATAGAATGAATGGACTGTTGGAAGAGGAGGCGGATGCCTTTTTTTCTTCTTATGAAAAACCACGGAAATACGGTCTGCGCTGCAATACCTTAAAATGTACACCGGAGAATTTTACGACCCGGATGCCCTTTACCCTGCAGCCAGTGTCCTGGGCGGACAACGGCTACTATTATGAGGCAGAGCAGGCACCGGGAAAGCACCCCTTTCATGAGGCGGGTGTCTACTATATCCAGGAGCCCAGCGCCATGAGTCCGGCACAGCTTTTGGATGCAAAGCCGGGAGATGTGGTGTGTGATTTGTGTGCAGCTCCCGGAGGCAAAAGCACCCAGCTTGCGTCACAGTTACAGGGAGAAGGGCTGTTGGTGTCCAATGAACTGTATCCGGCGAGGGCAAGAGTGCTGTCCCAGAACTTTGAGCGCATGGGCATCCGGAATGGTGTGGTGCTAAATGAGAACACGGCTCATATGGCAGCATTGTTTCCCGCTTTTTTTGATAAAATCATGGTGGATGCACCCTGCTCCGGGGAAGGAATGTTCCGCAAGGACGAGGCGGCAAGAGAGGAATGGTCACCGGAGCAGGTGCGGATCTGCGCAGACAGACAGCTGGAAATCCTGGGACATGCAGCGATGATGTGTGCGCCCGGTGGAGAAATGGTGTATTCCACCTGTACCTTTTCCCCGGAGGAAAACGAGAGCGTCATTGGAAATTTTCTGCAGGAGCATCCCGATTTTTCCCTGGTGGAGCCGGGGGAGGAATTCCGCCGGAAGGGCTTTTCCTCCGGACACCCGGAGTGGTGTGACACCCAGGTGGCGGCAGATATCCGGCAGCAGTTGGACAAAACCCTGCGGATTTTTCCCCATCTCACCGAGGGGGAAGGACATTTCCTGGCGAAGCTGAAACGCCAAGGCGAGGATGCGGAAGGAAGGGCGATGCGGAGAAACACTGCTTGCATCCAGCCGGATAGGAAATGTGACACCAGCCAGTGGCAGGCGTTTGCCAAAGAACTGGAACTGCCGGAACTCCAGGGCGTGTATCGGAAATTCGGGGAGGTGCTGTATCTGGTGCCTGCCCAGATGATCGATTTAAAAGGAATTAAGGTAGAGCGTGCCGGGCTGGAACTGGGCACCATGAAAAAGAACCGGTTTGAACCGGCACATGCACTGGCGGCAGCACTTTTGGAGGGACAGTGCAAACGGGTGGCGGAGCTGTCTGTGGAAGAGGCAGTGCGCTACATACACGGAGAGACACTTCCCTGTACCGTGGACAATGGCTGGACACTGGTGACAGTGGAGGGCTTTTCCATCGGCTGGGGGAAGGCAGTCAACGGAACACTAAAGAATCATTATCCAAAGGGAATCAGAAGATGAACAATGAAAATGTGACGAAAATCAATGGAATTACCGAGGGAGTCATCTGGAAACAGCTTTTGCTGTTTTTCTTCCCGATTTTATTAGGCTCCCTGTTTCAACAGTTTTACAACGCAGTGGATGCCATTGTGGTAGGCCGCTTTGTAGGAAAAGAAGCACTGTCCTCCGTGGGCGGTTCTACTGCAACCCTGATTAACCTGCTCATTGGCTTTTTCCTGGGACTCTCCGCAGGCTCCAGTGTCTGCATCTCCCAGTATTACGGAGCCAAAAAAGAACAGGAAGTGGCAGACAGCGTCCACACAGCAATGGCTATGGCTGTGACAGGCGGCGCAGTGCTGATGGTATTGGGACTGCTTTTCACCAACCAGGCGTTAATCTGGACAGGGGTGCCGGAGGAAATCTTTGACTATTCCAGGCAGTATATGATGATTTATTTTGCCGGAGTTATTCCCAACCTGGTTTACAACATGGGCGCGGGAATTTTACGTGCAGTGGGAGATTCCAGTAGGCCACTTTACTATCTGGTGGTAAGCTGTCTGTTAAATATTGTGTTGGATTTGGTCTTCGTGGTAGGACTGCATCTGGAAATCATCGGCGTGGCAGTGGCTACTGTGATTTCCCAGTTAGTCAGTGCTATCTTAGTCTGCGCCGCCTTGATGCGCAGCGAGGAGTGCTACCGCCTTTCCTGGAAAAAGGTGCGTTTCCACAGGTATTATCTGAACAAAATGATTAAGATCGGACTGCCGGGAGGATTCCAGTCCATTATGTATACCTTGTCCAATATTATCATCCAGGCGCAGATTAACTCTTTCGGGACGGATACCATCGCTGCCTGGACGGTTTACGGTAAGATTGATGCATTTTTCTGGGTAACGGTGGCAGCTTTTGGTACTGCCATTACCACCTTTAACGGGCAAAATTACGGAGCAGGCAGGATGAGCCGTGTGAGAAAGGCAACCAGACAGTGTATGGCCATGACCTTCGGCGCTACGGTACTTTTAAGTCTGGTGTTGTATTACGGGGCGGCTCCTGTTTATGAAATTTTCACCTCCGATGCAGATGTTATTACCATCGGCCTGGATATGATGCACTATCTGGTGCCGGTTTATGTGACTTATATCAGTGTGGAAGTGCTTTCCGGTGCTCTGCGCGGCATGGGAAATGTCATTGTACCCACCATCATGACGCTGGTGGGAGTCTGCGGGCTGCGGCTGCTGTGGCTCTTTACTGTAGTGCCGGTGCATCATGAACTTCACACTCTGATGTTCAGTTATCCCCTGACCTGGGTAGTGGCATCCCTGGGCTTTATTTTCTACTATGGACATGTAAAGAGGAAGATGCCGAAAGAGTTATAAAAAGATGAGGAGCGAAACATAACGTGAACCTGATAGCATTAGAGCAGATTTCAAAAGTATATACAGAACGAAAGTTGTTTGATAAGGCTGACTTTTTCCTGCAGGAAGGAGAAAAAGTGGGTGTTATCGGCATTAACGGAACGGGAAAATCCACCCTTCTTCGCATTCTGGCGGGACTGGAAGAGCCGGATTGTGGCAAAGTGACCAGAGCCGGACATATTGTGATTCGTTTTCTTCCCCAACACCCGGAAGTCATACCGGGGCAGAACGTGATTCAGACAGTGTTGAAAGATCATGGAGAACAGGCAGCTGACCCTGCATTTGAGGCACAGGCGAAGAGCATGCTGACCAGGCTTGGGGTATCTGACTTTGAGGAGCCGGTGGAACAGCTTTCCGGTGGACAGAAAAAGAGACTGGCACTGGTTTCGGCACTTCTGACCAAGGCCGATGTGCTGGTGCTGGACGAGCCTACGAACCATCTTGACCATGATATGTCCGACTGGCTGGAAGAAACGTTGAAAACTTACCGGGGGACTCTGGTGATGGTAACCCATGACCGCTATTTTCTGGACAGTGTGTGCAGCCGGATTGTGGAAATGGATGAGGGAAAAATTTATTCTTATGATGCCAACTATGAGGGCTATCTTGCCTTGAAAGCAGAGCGTCTGGAAATGGCATCTGCCAGTGAGCGGAAACGCCAGTCCATTTTAAGGACGGAACTGGCGTGGATAAGCAGAGGAGCAAGAGCAAGGACAACCAAGCAGAAGGAGAGAATCGAGCGGTACGAGCAGCTAAAAAACCAGAGCAGTCCGGAAGAACAGGCAGCGTTACAGCTACAGTCTATTTCCAGCCGTATGGGAAAAACAACGCTGGAAGCAAAAAATCTTACAAAAGGTTATGGTGGAAGAACGCTTATTCAGGACTTTACCTATATTTTTTTAAAACAGGACAGAGTAGGCTTTATCGGTGTAAACGGGAGCGGAAAGTCCACTTTGATGAAAATGCTCATCGGAACATTGGAGCCGGACAGCGGCGAGATTATCACCGGACAGACCATCCGAATCGGTTACTATGCCCAGGAGATGGACGAAAGTGTATTTGCGGACCCCAACCAGCGGGTCATTGATGTCATCCGGGATGTGGCAGAGAATGTGCGTACACCGGATGGAAGTGTGTCTGCATCCCAGATGCTGGAACGTTTTCTGTTCCCGGCATCCATGCAGTATGGCCCGGTGGGGAAACTTTCCGGTGGGGAAAAACGGAGACTGAATCTCCTTCGGGTTTTGATGGGGGCACCCAACGTACTGGTGCTGGACGTAAACTGTAGTACCCTTTTGAGGTGTGCATAGAGTGTATCGTGTAATAAAATAGGTGTAAAAGGTACAGGATACACAAAAATATCATTGTACTGTGTATAGTGTAGGAGAGGATGTAGTCAAAAGAGGTGACTACTTTTTTATTTGGTGTATAATGGTAGCTAGAACAAGATGAAAGAGGAAATAACATGAATTTGATTAACATAGAGAATCTGACAAAGTCCTATACTGAGAGGAAGTTATTTGATGGTGCATCCTTTTCCTTACAGGAAGGAGAGAAGGTAGGTGTCATTGGTATCAACGGAACCGGAAAGACAACCTTGCTTAGAATGATTATGGGTGAGGAAGAAACGGATGAAGGAACTGTTACCCTTGCCAATCATGTGGTGCTTCGTTACCTGCCACAGCATCCGGAGTTTGCACCGGATAAAAGTAGTCTGGAATGTGTACTGGAAGGAAACGTGACAGATGAAAACCGTTGGTCCATAGAGAGTGAAGCCAAAGCGATGATGACACGTCTTGGGATTAAAGATTTCATGCAACCTGCGGGACAATTATCCGGAGGGCAAAGAAAACGACTTGCACTCATTTCGGTACTGCTTTCCCCGGCAGACATACTTTTGCTTGATGAGCCTACAAACCATTTGGATAATGAAATGGCAGATTGGTTGGAAGACTATCTGAAAAAGTGGAGAGGGGCACTCATCATGGTAACCCATGACCGCTACTTTTTAGATAGCGTGACGAACCGAATTATTGAAATCGATAAAGGCTTGATTTATAGTTACCAGACAAATTATTCGGGATACTTGGAATTGAAAACCCAACGTCAGGAGATGGAGTTGGCGAGTGAAAGAAAACGTCAGTCCATACTTCGTGTAGAACTGGAATGGATACGCAGAGGAGCCAGAGCGCGTTCCACAAAGCAGAAAGCACATATTCAGCGTTATGAGGAACTAAGAGATCGTCAGGCACCGGTGCAGGATTCGCAGGTGGAATTAAGTTCTATCTCGACAAGACTTGGAAAAACCACAGTAGAGCTGGAACATATCTGCAAGGCATATGGGGAGAAAAAGCTGATAGATGATTTTTCCTATATCTTTTTAAAAGGTGACAGAGTTGGATTTGTTGGACCGAACGGTTGTGGAAAATCCACTCTGATGAAAATTATTGCAGGAATGATACCGCCGGACTCCGGACAGGTTATCATTGGTCAGACTGTTAAGATGGGGTATTATGCACAGGAAATCGCTTCAGAAAAGGGAGGCAATGAAAATGAAGTTGACCTATCTTATATGGACCCAAAGCAAAGAGTGATTGATTATGTGAAGGATACCGCAGAATATATCCAGACAACAGAGGGTAGTATCTCTGCATCCGCCATGTTGGAACGGTTTTTATTTCCACCGGAAAAACAATATAGTCCGATTGGAAAACTGTCCGGCGGTGAGAAGAAAAGATTAAACTTACTTCGTGTGCTGGCCACTTCCCCAAATTACATCCTTTTGGATGAGCCTAGTAACAACCTTGATATAGCCACATTAACCATATTAGAAGATTACCTGGACCGTTATGAGGGAATTGTTGTTACCGTGTCTCATGACCGATATTTTCTTGACAGAACCATGAAACGCATTTTTGCGTTTGAGGAAGATGGAAAACTGAAACAATATGAAGGTGGTTATACAGATTATTCCTTGAAGAAATTAGCAGAGAAAGAGGAACAGGAGGCAGAGCAGGCAAAGAAAGCAGGAAATGCATCCAAGACGAATACGCAGCAGGCACAGAAAGGACAGCGTACTCGTGGACCTCAGAAGTTGAAATTTACCTATCAGGAACAGAAGGATTATGAAACCATTGAAAGTGATATTGCCGCACTGGAGGAGAAAATAGAAAAGTTGGAAAGTGAAATGGCTGCAGTATCAACAGACTTTGTAAAATTGAATCAGATAATGGCTGACAAAGAAGCGGCAGAGAATCTGCTGGAAGAAAAAATGGATAGGTGGATGTACTTAGAAGAATTAGCCGCAAGAATTGCAGAGCAGTAGATAGTAGAGAAAGTAACCAACGAAAATTGGTTACTTTTTTTGTGCTTAAAAATGAGGGAGGAGAGGATAGAGTGACGGAAACAAATATGAGTAGAATGTTTTGTGCTTATAATGCACATTCACCTCCAGAACTAGGATAATAGTTAAGAGAGGATATGATTGAACAAAGGATGGTGATCTATGGATATCAGGCAACAGGTAAAGAAATTTGATGAAGAAAACAAACCATTCTATATGGTGGATCATGGGGATGGCGAGTACAGTTTATGTCTTCCACTTAGTTCGTTAAAGGGCGAGTATAGTGATTTTGGACAGGAGGCTTTTAATCAGTATGCTGTCCGAGCAGGAGAACCGGTAACCGATGGCAGATTTTATACGCATGGAGATGGTCATGAATGGAAGTATGTGTTTGAAAAGGCATTTGAAGGTGAGGAGAATCTAAAACAGATTACATTTGATTGTGAGGCTGGAGGGTTCTTTTGTTACTCTCGTGATTTTGATGTCCTTGCAGAGTATGGCAGGCGGTTCCGTGAAATTTGTATGAAGGAACAGGAATTTACGGAACTTGTATGCAGTGCATTGTCAGAGGACAGGCAGCCTGTGGAAGAAGAAATATCAACCGAAGGAATGACACCTTTTTTCTCTGCGGTGGCAGAACTTGCCAAAGACAAGGGATTTAAAATGCAAGGTGTAAAGGATGGTGCATTGACTTTTACCTTAAAAGGAGAGTTTGCAGTCATGGTGGATGAATCCGGAGCAATCAATTATCATCCATATGATGAAGTCTTTGATATCATGCAGGAGGTTTCAGAATTGAGAAAAAGCATTCCGCTGGAAGACACAGCACAGGGTATGCAGATGAATATGTAAGGCGGTACTTATTTTAGAAATGAAATAGGTGCCGCCTTATTTTTGTTTGGAGGTAAGAATGTCAAAATTATTTTGTTTAAGTCCGGGACTTCGGATACTGGAAAGGCAGATGCAAGAGCCGCCGGGGTACAGACCGAGAGGATATGGCATCTGCATCATTGAGGAGATGGACTGGAAAAGCCGTGGTAACTATTCTGAAATCGTGGACTGTGTTATCAGCCGGATGCAGTTGGAACATCTGAAAAAAAGAGTGGAGGAAATCTTCGCAGAAGTGGATAAGGAACTGATTTTCAGAAGTATGAAACACAGAAATGATTTTTATTCACTGCTTATGGGCAAGAGGTCAAAAACATTACAGCACACACCAAACTATGCTGCCGCTGTATTTCTTTTGTCTGCGGATGAAGAACTCTGGAATAAGGTATGCAAAAATGTGTTGGATACCGGGATTTACTTTGACAGGGTAAGGCTTGGAGGGGTGATGCTGGAACAGTATATATTATTCCATGCAGCGAAGGATGTTTATAACGGAACCTATTACATTTTGATAGACTTATGCAAAGTTGTGTGGTAGGTTGTGGGTTAAGAAACAGAAAAATGAAAAATTACATACAGGAGGGATTGCTATGAAAGATAGTACAAAGAAACGACTTATCATCGCAGGACTTGCAGCAGTGTGCGTATTATTGATTTTCGGTATCAGCAGGGTGCTTTATAAGGAGCCGGTGCAGGAGTTACCTAAAGAGAGTAAACCTACAGAAGAGGTTGAACTTATGGTGGATACGGAAGAAACCGGGCAGGTGCAGAAAGAAACGGAAAGCACAGAGGAAACAAAAGAGTTAATCATCGAAACAGAAACAGAGAATGGCGTGGAGAGCGGAAAGCAGGAAATCCAGCAAACGCCTGAAAAAACGGAAGATGAAAAGCCGGAGGAACCGCCTGCCTTAACAGAGGATGCGGATACCACAAAGCCGGATACACCACCAGAGTAGCACTTTATTTCGATGAAAGTGGCAATACGGGAACAAATTATCTTGATGTTAGGCAACCATATTTTGTATATGGTGGTTGGTTAATTGAGAAAGAGAAGGAAGATGAAATATGTGAAAGTGTAGAGCGTATATTTTGTGGTTCAAGAGCAAAGGAACTTAAATCGAAAAAAGGTCTCAAATATGAAAAAGTAAAAGAATTATTCAGCATACTGATATTTGAATTTAATGCAATTCCTGTCTTTGGAGTAGCGGATAAAAGGTATATGGTGGCTGCTAAAATAATAGAAACCTTTTTCGACCATTGGTATAATCCCAATGTGAATGGATATTTAACATACAAAACAGAGCTAAAAAAGGCGTTGGCAGATAGCGTTTCAAAAAATGACAGTCTTCTAGTTGCATTTAGTAAAATAATACATAATGGAACAATAGAGTTAGAGGAAATGAGAAGTATAAAAGTGGCGCTTTCAAATCATTTCAAAAATGAAAACCTTTTGGACGTTCAGCGTACAATATATGATTTATCAGATGCAAATCTACAAGAAATGATAAAAGAATTTGAAGATGTTTCTAAGAATGGTAGTGAAAAAAGATGGCTAACATTAGTCGAACCGATATTAATAGATAGGATTTTAAATGTCGATATTTATGCAAGAATTATTAATAAACAAGTGAATTTATATGTTGATGAACTATGGGGATATCAAAATGTTTTTGAAGAATTGAGCGATATTCTTAATAAAGAAACCATAATTACAAATGTTAAATTTGTAAAACAGTGCAAGTCCGATGAGAGTTTGCTTATTCAGGCAGCAGATTTATTATGTGGATTTGTTTTTAATACATTGATGGAAATTGAAGTGTTAATGAAAAATGAAACTGTTAATACAATATGGCAAGATTTTATTATTATTGATGAAACGTTCAAAAAAAATAATATAAAGGTATGGGATTATTATGCACATAGCGATTTTGAATATGCAATTTGGGGTTTAGCAGGATATGGAGGACCTAAGAAAAAAGTGGACTGTAATAAAATAATTAGAAGAGATTTTTCTAAAGCACTTAAAGGAGAAATAGATGCCTAAGTTAATTTTACGTTGCAACTATCTCAAGAATGCTCCGCCTTCACATCTGACCAATTACATGAATTATATCAGCACCCGTGAAGGTGTGGAGAAGATAGACAACACCTGCGGTTTGCTTCCGGCTACGGTCAAGCAAAAGGAACTGATAGCAGATATTTTGTCAAAGATAGAAGATGCAGACCGCATTCCTATTTGTTTGGAGGTATGCAGACACCGTCAACAGGCAGTGCTTTTAATCTTTCTGACTATGCGGCAATCAAAAATGGCAGTTATGGAAAATTGCTGAAGGCATATTATGCAAAGCAGGATGCAGAAAAGGCATCTTCCGGTGGAGATACTGTACAGAAATCTACACTTATGAAGTCAGGAGCGGATGCATTAAAGAAATCAGCAGATGCTTTAAATAATGATGAGCTTTGGGAAAAGAAGAAAATCAAGAAAAAGGATGAAAAGACCGGAGAGGAAGTAGAGGTCGAAGATTATGATTGGGACGCTATCACAAAGGCTGTGAAATCATTTGTAGAAGATTACAATGATGTTGTGGAGCAGGCAGGTGATTCCAATTCAAAAGATGTATTAAGAAATGCTGTATGGATGACGGGAATTACTGAGTCTAATGAGAATATGCTTTCAAAAATCGGTATTACTGTAGGCAAGGGTAATAAGTTGGAACTGGATGAGGAAGCACTTAAAAAGGCAGATATTAGTTCATTCAAAACACTTTTTACCGGACATAATTCAGAAAAGGAAAAAACAAAAAATACTACGACAGCAAAAGAATCTAAAATAAATACCGATGAGTATGTACGGAAATTGCAGAAGCAGGTAAAAGATTTATCTTTAGAAGTTGGAACTGGGTTAAATACAAAAAAAGATAATATGGTAGGTGCAGTTACAATAAATCCTAAATTGCTTGAAAAAATGCAAAATGACCCTAAAGCAGAAAGGGAATATACACAGATGCTACAAGGTATTCAGAGAGCTGAAAGTATTGTAGGTTCCTATTATAATTCGATTGGTAATGTTGTAGAGCGTACCAGTCATTGGTATATGGACGAAAACGGCAATCTGGTAAGCTTTGGTCATGTTCGTATAGAGAATAAATTAGATAAAGAGCTTCGTAAGCAAGCAGACGAAAATGCAAAGAAGCTTATTGAAAAAACTCGTGAAAAGGCTAAAGAAAAAGCAGAAGAGTTGCAAGAGAGGCTTGATAGCATAAAAGAAGCAAAAGCGGACAAATCAGCGGAAAGTAAAGCAGAGAAGATATTGTCAGAGAAGTTTTCTAATGCTGTAGATGGCGAGCTTTATTTAAATGAGACAGACATGAAACCGATACTTCAAACGATAAGAGCAGAGGAACAAGAGAAAACGAAATCTGAGCCGGGTGTTGGAATGAACTTAGATTTGAAGATTTGAGAAAATTGATAATTTCATTACCATTCAGATAGGGTTTCGTTCCATTTCATAAAGAAAAATAAATAAATGCCGATATATGTTATAGCTAAGGATGGCGTCTGTTTTCAAGGGATTGAATGTGAAAATAGACGCTGTTTTTCGTTTGGATTGGAGGTTATATTATGAGAATACAAGCTGCAAATACATTTTATACAGGTACTTACTCTGTTTTGAATACGAAGTCATCATTTCCATATGCTGTGAAAGTTGAAGGTTACGGAAAGACAAGAAACCAAAGGAGTTTATTTCAGTTTGCACATGTGACAATAACGGAACATATGGTAAATGCAAAATATGGTACAAAGATTACAAATGGTCCGAGAGTACAGATGCAGACAGCAGGTAGTAAGAAAAAAGAAGATTGGACTGAGGTATCCAAAGAACAGTTGGCAGAAGTAAAACTACCTGCTTCATTTGAAAAATTGAAAGAACAAAATTCTTATTTTTATCATGGAGAAAACATATCGGATTATGAGCTGGTGCAAACAGCAGTAGCATTGGGGAAAATGGAATTACCAACAGATGAGAAAAAGTGTATCCCAGACAGAGTTGCAATGGATGCATTTGAAGTGCTTGTCAGAGAACAAGCGGCTCCTAAAAACTCATGGTCAAATACATTGTATTCGGAAGATGGAAAATATACTTTTACAAAGACTGAGAGCGGTAGATGGCAGATGCATTTGATTGATGATGCTGCCGTAGGTGCATCTTTGGAAGATATAGCAAATTGGATGATGAGCGGCACACCCAATAGAAATATTGAGACACGCTACCTAAATTATCTTCATACTGTTGATCCGGATTTATATAATGTGGCGATGCGAATAGGTTCCGAGGTTCGTTCTTATGGTTTTATGGAGGATTTACATCAGCAGGGAATATTAAGTGATAGTCAAAATCAGTATGATATGAGTCTGCTGGGTATGTTATTCGGTAAAGATGCGGATAGTATGCGTATGTTATTGCATGGGTGTAAGGAGTCTGGCAATTTTTTGGAGTTATTGGATTTGTATAGCCCGGATGGAGCAAAATCGTTGGATAAGCTTCGGGAACAGCAATATAAGCACGGTGGAATTGTTTAATATAGCGAGTTTTATGACAGGATATGGCTAATGCTGTATCCTGTTACATTTTTTATATTAACATTTTTGAATATTTTGTCGATATACAAAATGATAGAGTATAGGTAAACGGATTTACCACACAGAATACAAGGAGGTATTAATATGGATTTAGGAGCAATTACTAACAGTACAAATGCAGTAGCTAACACTTATGCTGCAAAGGAAACGAAACAGGCTGATGAAGTCAAAAAGTATGGGGTGACCGGAAAGACGATTGGTCAGCCGAAACTTAGTGAAAATGCAAAGAAGTATTATGAGGAATTAAAGTCTAAATATCAAAATATGGATTTTATTCTGGTAAGCAATGACATGAAGGAAATGGCAAAAGCGAATGCCGGAAGTTTTGCTAACCCTCATAAAATGGTTGTTTTGATTGATGAAGAAAAGATTGAGCGTATGGCAACGGATGAGCAGTATCGTAAGCAGTACGAAGGCGTGATTGCTTCTGCACAGAATAAATTGCCGGAGTTAAAGCAGTCATTGGGTAATTCTGCAAATATCAAAGGATTTGGTATGCAGGTAAACGATAACGGTGCATCTTCATTCTTTGCAGTTATGGACAAGTCTTTTAAAGCTCAAGCGGATAGATTGGAAAAACAAAGAGCCGAGAAAAGAGAAGAAAAGAAAGCGGCTCAGAAAAAAGCTGAGAAAAAGGAACGGGAAGAACAGCTTGAAGAGAAAAGGCTTAAGAAGAAGGAATCACAGGAAGTAGTAATTACAGCAAATTCTATTGAGGAATTGAAAAAAAAGATAGATGACTATAACTATTTACAGATGGCAGATACTGTAAAGACGGATGCTGAAAAGTATCTTGGAACAACGATTGATTTCAAGGGATAGGAGGCAGACAATGATTACAGGAACCATTTACAATGCAGGAAAAATGCTGGAAATGACTCAGAAATGGGAGCAAAAGAAATCGTCTGGCAATATCTTGAAAAAAGAAGTAAAAGAATTATCTCCGGAAGAACAGCAGCTAAAAATGTATCAGGAGCAGCTTGAAAGAGAGCGTGAAGGAAATGAATATAGTTCCATTTATGCGAAGATTCAAAGTGGTCAGGAATTAAGTCCGGCAGAAGAAGATAAACTCCGTGCAAAAGATCCTAAGATGTATATGGAGTATAAGGCTGACAGAATGGAACAGGAAGCCTATGAGAAAAAGCTGAAAAACTGTAAAACGAAGGAAGAAGCGGAAAGACTTCATGTGAACAGGATGAATGGCAAATTGTCCGAACTAAAGTCGATTGTTAATAATCCTAATATTCCCAAGAGCGAAAAATTAAAAGAAGCACAAAGAATATTGGGTGATACCACTAAAACAGCACAGATTTTTCATACATTTACAAAGAGTGCTGAGTTTAAGGAACTGCCTACGGAAGAAGAAGTAATGGAAGCGAAACAGGCAGAAGCCCAGTTGCGTGAAGAACAGCTTGTAGGTGGAGCTGATGAAAATTCAGAAGTAAATGCAGAGAGCGATAATGAGACTCAAGTTGTGCCGAATATATCGGAAGATGATAACATCGTAGATAATGCCGGAAATACCATGAAAGACACTCAGCATAGTGTGGCATTAGAAACCGAAAAAAAGGTATTAGAAGAAATGTTTGAGTTGGAAAAGAAGCATTTTGGAGAATCAAAAAAGGCAGTAAAGATTGATGTATCACTCTAATTTCTGTCTTCTGTTGAGTCTGAAAGTATGCAAAGCTTTGAATTTAGCGAAGGGGTAAGATTGTATGAAAAAGTTGATAGCATTAGTTTTAGCATTGGTTTGGGTGCTGGGGCTGGTAGGTTGCAATAATAATAGCCAACAGGAATATGAGAGTAATGCTCCATTGGAATATACTAACTCAATGGAATTAGGAGAAAATAAAGAATTATTGCAATTGCAATATTTTCCTCAATTATCCTTAAAACAAACTGAACCTAATGAAGAAAAAGTTGACCTTGCATATTCAGGACTTTCAGAAATTGATAAGCAACCATATACGAATAACCCGGAATTAAAGGTTTTTGTGGATTATATAGAGGACAAGTTTGGCACTAAATTAGACAAAAATTGGAATGTGTTTCTTCGGTTCTTTGATGAAGATAAAAATGAAGGGATACTTGAATTCACATATTCAATAGGGGACATCGGGACAGATAAAAGTATCAATTTCGTTTTAAGTGGTGGAAAGGTAGATATGCTTTTTTACTCCCATTTGGATGAAAGCGTTGATGCGGAAACATTACAAAATAGAGTGCAGTTATTTGAAACGAAATATGTGCAAGAACAGTATCAACTGAAAGACGGTGAGAAATTTGTAGATGAAACTGTGTACTATGCATATTATTATGATACAAGTGATTTGGTGTACTTCTATGTAGTGTTCTTTTCTGATGAAGATGGAATTATCAACAACAGTTACGGTACGATTTGTTTTATTGACGAAAACGGTAATGCTGTATTTAAGTGAGCAATACCAATTTGTCGAATGCTTGAAAGATTCAGGTTTCGTTCCCTTTTAGATAGGGTTTCGTTCCATAAGGTTAAGAAAAATAAATATTTGCCGATAACTATTATAAGCTAAGGATGGCGTCTGTTTTCAATGGATTGAATGTGAAAATGGACGCTGTTTTTGCGTTAAAAAATATAAACCGCTTGGACCTTTCCGGAAAGCGGTGCAACCTTGACTGACAGATGGGTTGCGGAAAGGAGTAATATGGGTATAAATGGTGTAGGTTCGTTTTATGCACAAAATTATGATGTACCAAACAGAGGACGAGCCACCAGAGGGAAAACTTCAGTTGATGATTTTGCGAGTATGGGTAGTGCAACATCACTTTCTGAATCCTCTGATAATGGGAAAAGAATAGGTCTTACTGCTGTTGGCAATGTGGGGTATATTGCTATGTATGCAGATTCTTCTACGGAACAAGATCCGATTGTTAAGGTAGGAGATTATGAGGTGCGTGTGAAAGATGTTGATCCTAATAATGCAACGAAAATGGAAATGTTTGCGTTGATGTCTTATATGGATGACAAAGGACTTACCAATAATACGGGTATGAAGTCTTTTAACAAGATGACAGCGTATTCGTCACAGGCAGAATACAATGGCTATTGTAGCGGTATTTATGATGAAAATGCTGCATGGACGGTGGAGCGTGATTGGATTGGCATACTTGGCAATGCAAAAGAAACATTTTTTAGTATCCCACAAACATATAATCAGGGATTAGAATGTGAAAAAATAATTGAAAACTTGAAAAAGTGGAGTGATACATCTTCTGATGATGAAAATACAGATTATCAGAAGATACTTAGTGAGAGAAAAAATGAAATCTATGAAAAAGTGAAAAATGGCGATACAGAGGAGTCTTTTCAGATAGGTGGAAGTTCTTTCACAGAAAAAGAATGGGATAAGCTGCTTGCGGAAGTAGATGATATTACAGAGGAAATGCGAGAAGCAATGCGTGATGAACATGAAAAGCGATTTGCAGAAGCTGTAAAAGAAACAACATCAAATTCAACAGATAATGTAAATGAAACAGATATTGTATCAAAACTTTTTGAAACACAAAATTCAGAAATAAAAGTGTCTAATTTCAAGGAGCACGAAACTCCAAATTATAAGTTTGTTCCCGAACCGGAAATTGGTTCAGGCGGCATGAGAATTTTGAAAAATGGACAAAGCGTAGCAGTGTTCTCTGTTGATGATTTGAAAATCAGAGTAGACGAACAGACAGGAACAAGGGTATTAATCAGTGAAATAGGAGGTTTTGGTGGTGCATGGTATGATGCCATTCCTGTGGATGCAGAACTGGAGAACGGATTGGCAGAAGCCATAGGCGTTGAGGATATTCCGGAGGTCGAGTTAGAGGGTTATTATATCGGAACTCATGCAGGAACCGGAATCCAGTATGTGATGAGACCGGGGGATGAAGGCAGAGGCGGTAAGGTTCTCCTTAGAAATGCAGCCGACGAGGCAAAATACAATGCTTTGGCTGAGGAATACTATACTCGTTATCCGAACTTAGTAACAAGTCAGGAAGCTGGCAGAATTTATGCTTCTTTTGAAATCTGCGGAATGCAGGAACGGACGACAACAGGTTTTGTAAATATTCGATACGATAGTATTTCTTATCATGATAATTTTAATTATAAGAAAAATTGGAGTGCTAAGTTAACTGGAGATACATGGGAAATGTTATGGAAATGGCTGGAAGAAAACAGAAGTCGTATGGAAAAAATAGGTGAGTTTAGTACTTGGGGCAATATTATTGATGAACTTGGCGGTTCTTATGAAAGAGTCTGGTCGGATGAAGAATTGAAGCAGGGATATTTGAATAATTAAAGGTTTTCGTTCCCATTCAGATAGGGTTTCGTTCCTTTAGGGTTTGAAAAATTGAATAAGTTGGCGATATAATTATCAGCTAAGGATGGCGTTTATTTTCAAGGGAGTGAGTGTGGAAATAGACGCCATTTTTTATCAGCTAAGGATTTCATTCCCGTTCAGATAGGGTTTCGTTCCTTTTGCCCGAAAAAGGCAAAAAAAGTGCCGATATATGAAACGAGAAACATAAAGAAGGTGAGATTTTGATTCGTATTGCAATCGTTGATGATGAAAAGGTCATCAGAGAGCAGATTAAAAAATTGATAGAGAAAAAGCAGACCGACTGTGAGATTGATACTTATGGGACGGGAGAGGATTTGCTAAAGGCTGACAGCGTATATGACATCATATTCCTTGATATACAAATGGATGGAATGAATGGAATTGATACAGCTAGAGTATTAAGGCAAAAAGCAGACAACACGGTACTGATATTTATTACTGGCGTGAAAGAATATGTTTTTGATGCATTTGATGTAGCTGCGTTCCACTATCTCATAAAGCCGGTTGAGGAATACAAATTTAGTGAGGTTTATAATCGTGCGGTCTTAGAAGTAGGAAAGAGAAAGCAACAAACAAATGGACAACTATTTGTAAAAACAAGAAACCGGAATGCCACTTTCAACCAGAGTGACATTTTATATATTGAAAGCCGGGCAAAAAAGGTTGAAATACACACTAAGACAGATACCGTGGAGGCTTATGCGGCTATTGGTGAATTGGAAAAGCAATTAGTCGGCAGTTTTTACCGTTGTCACAGAGGGTATCTGGTAAATATGGCATTTATTATGGAATACGGGAATGACAGTATTACATTAAATAACGGAGAAACAATCATTTTGTCAAAGGATAAGTACAGCGAATTTGTAAAGGTGTATATGCGGTATCTGAAAAATGGAGGTGGTATCTTTGTATAGTGTTATAAGCGTTATTTTGGGTATTGTGACTACTATTTTTACAGGGTACTGCCTATCAGGATATTATGACTCCTTTGTGGAGAAAAATAAAAGTGCAGATGCTTTTATCACGCTGTCCTCATTTACAAGAGGCAAAGCATCGGTCATACATGCGGATATCAGAATTTAAGCACATTATTTTTAACAAGAGATATTCCACCAACACCTAAAGCAGAATTCAAGGTATATTCTGATGAAGAATTAAAACGGTTAAACGCAGCCATTGTAAAGATGGATGAGCAGACTGCAAGACTAATGGTAATCCACCAGATGCTGGGAACGAGAATCTCGGATACCTTAACACTTGAAACAGACTGCTTATATGAAAAGGGAATAGATACCATTATACGAATCCGGCAGATGAAAACCAGCACTTATGAGAAACCGGTCAGTGCAGAACTGGCAGCTCTGATAAGAAAAGCGATTGCTTACACGCAGGAAAGATTCGGAGAAACACAGTACATTTTTGTTAACGAGAACAATCCGAATAAGCCGATGCAGTATGGTACGATACAAAGCCGAATCGTAAAGATGATTCGAGAGCAGAACATAAGAGATGATAATGGTAACTTATTTGGCTTCGGCTCTCACTTATACCGGCACTATTATGGCGTAAAGCTGACAGAGATGCATTTGGATGACTGGACCATAGCAAAACTGCTCGGACACAGTAATCTCAAAAATGTAAAATATTATAGGAAGATGAGCAATCAGATTCTGGCAGATGATACACGAAAGGCACGAAAAAGGTTGTCCGATATCATACTGCAAAATCTGGATGGATGGGGTGATGAATATGAGCAAATACGACAAGATGGTGGAATGTAACCGTAGAGTCAGTGTAGAAAAAATTAACCTTGCCAGAATAACCATACTGGAAATGGTAGAAGAAGGCGAGAGAGTGACAGTACCAAAACTGATGGTACAAACAGGATTATCAAGAGGGTTCTTTTATAAGAATCCAACCGTGAGGAAATTGGTAGATGAAGCTGTGGAGAAACAGGCAGGTATGGTTGATCCACGAAAGGGAATCCTTGACATGGTCATGGATAATGAAATTGCGAAACTGCATGAGCAGATAAGACTCCTAAGAGGAGAGAACGAGCAGCTCAAAGAAGAGAATCAGAGATTGAAAAAGGCTCTGGATAAAAAGAACATGAACATACTAAAAAACCTATAAGTAAAGAAAACAACAGAATACATGAACCTCGGAATTGAGGGACATAAGTAAGCGCATGGTTAACATTGACTATGCGTTTTCTTTCATATAAAATATAGAGGGTGAACAGGAAACACAGTTGTGTATTCCGTTAAACCCACTAAAATCAAGTGGTGCAGAGGTAGGGCTACATTTTATGGACGAGCCCACCAACGATCTGGACATCCGTACGCTTACGGTGTTGGAGGACTATCTGGATCACTTTGACGGAATCGTGATTACTGTATCCCATGACCGGTACTTTCTGGATCGTGTCGTGCGCCGGATTTTTGCCTTTGAACCGGATGGAAAACTGAAACAATATGAGGGTGGCTATACAGATTATATACTGCGGAAGCAGTCGGAAAATCAGCAGGAGGCAGAGAAAATCCCGACAGGAAAAGTAAGTGGTGATACAGGAAATGGCACAGAGAAGGAAAAGTTCCGCAAGAACCATGAGCAGAAACTGAAATTCACCTATCAGGAACAGAGAGACTACGAGACGATAGAGAGTGAAATTGCCGCACTGGAAGAAAAAATAGATTTGATGGAAAAAGAGATGGCGACGGTTTCCACGGACTTTGTGAAATTAAATCAGATCGTAACCGAAAAAGAGGCGGCTGAAAAACTGCTGGAAGAAAAGATGGAACGCTGGATGTACCTGGAAGATCTGGCAGCAAAGATTGCAGAGCAGTAGCATTCTCTACAAGAAAGAATGTGCCTTGGCACATTCTCGCGCCTTGCGCGGTCGCTTGCGACAATCTACATCTTCGCGCAAGTGCGCATCTTTGGCACGTTAGTGCCTTTTTTATGTGACAGGGAAATCTTCGGAATTTCCTGTCACATAAAAAAAACGCTTCTGGCCAGTAGGCCAGAAGCGTTTTTCCGTTTACAGAGTCTGATGTACTTCCCGAATCACAGCCTCGCTTAATTCCGGTACTTTGTCCGGGTCTATATCATCGGGAAACTCCACATCAATGGTGGAAGTCTCTGACCGGTAATTTAAGCGGAGAGCATGCGCCTGAATGAAATCCGCAGCCTTTTCGTAAGTATCTTTGGAAACGCCGTTTAATGTGATGGTATATAATTTTGCCATGAGAAAATCCTCCTGTTATTTTATTTGTCTGGTACGATTTTATTATATGTGATTTTTTTGCAAAAGTACAGAGGCATAGATACGAAATAATAACAGGAATCATTACTAAAATTAGACAAAATATACAAGTATGGGTATTTTCAAAGAGAAACAGAAGACGAAACAGGAAATGGCAGAGGTTACGATAGCCCCTGCCACTTTTATTTGTTGGAATCCTCCAACTCCAGCAATTTATGGATCGCCGGTTGCAGTTCAGGATGCTCCCGGTAGCTTTTTAACAGTTTTTGTTCGAAGATGGTGGGCTGGATAAAAGATTTCTCATCGTAGCCAAAAGCATCCAGAATGTTATCAATATGATAAATTTTACAAAGCTTCAGCAGAATGTCAGCATCCGGCTGTGCCTGACCGGACTCCCATCCGTAGATTGTCTTGTCTGCAACGATATTCTGATCCACAGACAGCCGGGAGGCAACATCATGCACGGTCAGGTTATTCTGTTTTCGGTAAAACTTTAACTTCTTTGCAATATTATCATTTTTCATAGGTGAAACCTTTTCGTAAAATCCATTGTTTTTTCTATCATAAGCAGAGGAGAAAGGGAAGTCAAACAGTTCTTAGAAAGCAGGAATACAGACGCTTGCTATTCTTAGAATCTAAGAATATAATGGTAGATAATTCCAGAAAAGCCAGAATGGAGGTTTGTGAAATGCCGTTGGATGTGACAAATTGCATTGCAAAATACATAGCAGATAATCAGATTTCCATCCGGCAGATCGCAGGCGATACCGGGATCAGAGAAGAAAAACTGATTCCGGGCACGACGCAGAAACTGGACAGTCACGAATTTCTTACTTTATGTCAATATCTTCAGATAAAACCGGAAACATTGGAAAATGTCGAATGATCCGGTGTCTTTTGCTTGTACATCCCCTGTATAATATGATAAAATAATCTGTAAACCATAAAGAAGGGGTCACAAACATGGAACAGAATAAAATGAGAGAACAAATTGAAAAGATAGATAATACATCCCTTGAAAAAGCAATCAAGGATTTTTCTGCCGCGCAGAGTAAGGACAATATGGTGCAGCTGATGGCAAATATGCATCCTGCAATCCTGTTTGTACCGGCGAGGTTTCCGGCAGATATGGACAAGAGCCTGTTAAAAGACCTGTCTGCAGGACAGCCGAACAAAATCCCCCAGGGAGTGAAAATGATTCCGGCTGTACTGAAGAATACCATGGGTGATAAATTTTTCCCGGTATTTACCAGCAGGGAACAAATCCCGGCGGATCAGAAATATCCGGCAATGCTTTGTATTCCCTTTGTTGAATGCCGCAATCTGATTGATCAGGCAAATGGTGAGATCAAGGCGATGGTGGTAAACCCTTTTACCAATAATCTTGTTTTAAATCCTGCGTTTATGGAGGCAACCAAGAAAGCAGAGCAGCAGCGTCCCCAGGCAAAACGGGTACAGATGACAGTGAAAGAGTTTAACACCATGGTGCGCACCCAGATAGAGAGGGGTGTTCTGCCCAGGCAGATCCTGGAAAACGGAGAAGCAATGGTAGACAAGATCTGTGAGGAAAGAGAAGAATTTATCTATGGGGTGTATGCAAAGTCTTATGAGACAGGAAGCGTAGCATGCCCTTACACCGTGGATGATTTTTCTGTTATGGTATTGGATCTCAGTGATACCATGCGGTACATTCATATCAAACTGCCGGAGAAAAATCTGGAGAAGGGTGCAGCAAAAGCAGTTTATATTGTCTGGAATCCCCAGGAAAAGAAAGCCTTTTACTATATGGCACAGGTGATTGAACCGGGGAAGGCACAGCTATTGCAGGTCTGTGGTCCGAAAGAGGTACGAAACCTGGGACCTGCACCGGCGGAGGGTGAAGAGATCCGCAGTATCATGGAGCTCTTTGAACAGTAAGCGGAAGCGTTGCGTATATTATAACAGCAGCGTGGAATCATGGAGAAAGTAAAATGACATTTAAAAGAATAGATGAAAGCACGATTCGTTGTATCGTGACGGAAGAAGATATGGAAGAAAACGGACTGGAACTGGATGATTTCTTCACACAGTCCGATAAAGCACAGGATTTTCTGCGGGAAGTGGTGGAACAGGCATCAGAGGAAGTGGGCTATGATTCCGGTCAGGGAATGGTTTCTTTACAGATCATGCCACTTCCCAATCATGGGCTGGCCATTACTTTTTCAGAGTCCGAAAGTAAAGAGTGGCAGGATGTGATGGAAAATATTAAAGGAATCATCGAGGATGTCAGGGAACGAGTGAAAGAAAAAGGCACTCTGCAGGACGGCGATGCTCCGGAGAAGGAGGAAGAGGTATCTGCGGTGATGATTCCGGCAGACAAAGGAAAGAGAGAAATAGAAAAAATCCGGCTCTTTGCGTTTGTCAACCTGAGATTTGCCATTCAATATGCGAAAACCGTACAGGAAAAGGGTGCTGTACGCAGCACCCTTTATAAGGATAAGGCGAACAACGTTTTTTATATGACACTGGAGAAAGGGCGTCTTTCCACACATAAATACAATGTTCTCTGTTCAAATGCCACGGAATTTGCCACTTATATGGTTGATGGGCAGCGGATTTTGGACTATCTGAAGGAACAGGGAGAAATACTGGTGGAAAACCGCGCAGTAAAGATACTGGCGAAACTGTAATGGAAAAGAAAGAAACCGAAAAGAAAAATAAAATAGCGACAGGGTGTGACTACTGCAGCTTTTATATGTATGATGAGGACGATGAAAGCTATTTTTGTGATAAGGATCTGGACGAAGATGAAATGTACCGTTTTCTCACCGGACAATCCATGGAGTGCCCTTATTTTCAATACGGCGATGAATATCGGGTAGTGCGGCATCAGATGTAGCGGGAGGATGGCACAGATATCAGAGTCAGTCTTCCGACACAGCTTGATGTGGAGAATGCAACCAGAGTCCGGTTACATAATACCATTCCCAGTTCCTATGGCTAGGACAGGTACTTTGTATTCGCAGTTCCCTGCAGGATATCACGTTGTAAATCAACGGGAAAGAGTTTGCCCAATATACAGATAAGGATTATCGATTGCTTGGAGGCATATCTGCAGGAAAATGAGCAGGAGTTTATGGAAGCTTACCGGCATATTCATGATATGGTCAAGAAAGCATTACAAAGTTATGACGAGGATCACATGTAAATAGGAGGAAATCCTATGGAGAATATAATAGACTATATTCGTTATACGAATGAAACCTTCGAGGAAAAGAAATGGAACGAAGTGGACAGTCTTGTCCTGTGCCAGCTTTCTTACCTGAAATTTGACGGTCTTGTGCCGGGGGTAGATCTGGAGAGTAAGTGCAGGCGCAACAAGGAAAGACTTACCATACGGAAAATTGATCAAAGCCCGGATCGGGAACGGTTGTTTCGGGATGAACGCTATGCGAAGGATAACAGGGAGTTCTGGGTGGCATTGCTTCACAGCAGACGCTTTCAGAATATAGAACTGGACTATATGGTGGATCTGGTGGACAAGGACACCGAGACTCAGTTTGCTGCAGTTACTTTTTTTCTTCCGGATGGAGCAGCTTATGTGGCATTCCGGGGAACGGATGAGAGTATTATCGGCTGGAAGGAGGACTTTAATCTGGCATTTTCCAAGCCGGTTCCGGCTCAGGAAAAAAGTGTGGTTTATCTGAATCTGGTGGCACATCATATCCGGGGATCACTTTATGTCGGGGGACATTCCAAAGGAGGAAATCTGGCTATTTATGCTTCCATGTACTGTAATCCCAGAATTCAAAACAAGATTACCCGGATCTATAGTATGGACGGGCCGGGATTTCGTCCGGAGACCTTGCAGCAGGGACATTACGATGTGATCAGGGATCGGGTGACCAAGATTCTCCCCCATTCTTCCATGGTGGGAATGCTTTTTGAAAAAAAGGCGGACTTTGAAATTGTGGAGAGCAGTGCGACCGGATTGATGCAGCATTATCCATTAACCTGGGTAGTGCAGGGAGATCATTTTGTCAAGGTAAATAAACTATATGAACCGGCACATTTTTTGGATGATACCATCAATGAGTGGATTTATTCCCTGGATGAGGAACATATCCGTATCTTTGTTGATACTTTGTTTGAAGTGCTGTATGCTTCGGAATCCGATAACCTGATTGACTTTACAGCGGACTGGATGAAGAGTATGCAGAAGGTATTTTCGGCATTGAGTGGCTTGGATGAGCAGACAAAAGAAGCAGTGAAACGTGTGATCAAGGCTTTTTTTGAGATGAGCAGATATCACATGAAAGAAGAAATGACAGAGTTACTTAAAAATACGAAAGCAAAAATAGAAGGAGAAGGATTATGAGAGTAGGAGCATTGGAGGCCGGCGGCACAAAAATGGTATGTGCGCTGGGAAATGAGAACGGAGAGATTTTGGAGAGAACTTCGATCCCCACAAAAACACCGGAGGAAACCATGCCGGCACTGATGGATTTCTTCCACCAGTATTCGCTGGATGCAATCGGAATAGGAACCTTTGGACCTGTGGATCTGGACCGCACATCTTCCACATACGGGTACATTACATCCACACCGAAACTTCCCTGGAGAAATTTTGATTTACTGGGAAGCTTCCGGAAAGAATTTTCGATTCCCATCGGACTGGATACGGATGTAAATGCCTCCGCTATCGGTGAGGCAACCTATGGGATTACCAGAGGACTGGACAGCAGTATTTATATTACCGTTGGAACCGGTATTGGAGTGGGTGTTATTCTGGATGGAAAGCCGGTACATGGAATGCAGCATCCGGAAGGCGGACATATCCTTCTGATGAAACATCCCGAAGATACTTATGAGGGAAGATGTCCTTATCACCAAAACTGTCTGGAAGGATTGGCAGCAGGACCAGCGATTGAAGAGCGCTGGGGCAAAAAGGCCATTGAATTGCCTGCAGACTCCTTTGCATGGGAACTGGAAAGCTATTACCTGGCACAGGCACTGGTGGATTTTACATTGGTTTATTCACCGAAACGTATTGTACTGGGGGGCGGTGTCATGCATCAGGAGCAGCTGCTTTCCATGATCCGCAAACAATATAAAGAACTGTTGAACGGCTATGTGGATACGCCCTATGTAAGAGATCTTGATCATTATATCGTTCCCTACAGCCTGAATGATAATCAGGGAATTATGGGATGCATTAAGATCGGTTTGAATGAATTGGAATGCTAGGTGAGTCTGGTATCAGACAGCTGCGTGCAGGAATATCGTTATGGAAGCCTGAAATAAAAAAGGGTCATCGAAATGGTTGCGATTTCGATGACCCTTTTTTCAGGTGGTGCGCCTAATGGTACGGTACGTGTTTCTTAAGGATATGATTGGTTACCGTAAAGGGTATTACATCCGTGAAACTGGGAAAACTTTTAAAGACAGGTGATCCGTCTTCTTTTCCTCCTTTCAGGTATGGGAAAATTATAGAATAGCATTTATGAGAAATATCGATTATAATGAAGGAGAATATTTTGGAATGAATCCAATCATAGAACAGATCAGTAAAATTGGCATAGTACCCGTCATCACACTGGATGATACACAAGATGCCGAACCACTGGCTCAGGCGCTGATACGTGGCGGACTTGCATGTGCAGAGGTAACTTTCCGTACAGACGCAGCAGAGGAAACGATCCGAATCATGGCGCACAAATTTCCTGACATGCTGGTGGGGGCAGGAACGGTTCTGTCTGTAGAACAGGCAGATCAGGCAATGGAGGCCGGTGCAAAGTTTATTGTCAGCCCGGGCTTTCAGGAGGAAGTGGTCAGACATTGTCTGGAAAAAGGATATCCGGTACTGCCAGGTATCTCCAATCCCTCTGAGGTGGGAAAGGCCATGGATCTGGGGGTGGATGTGGTGAAATTTTTCCCCGCAGAGCAAAGCGGAGGCATCGCCATGATTAAAGCAATGGCGGCACCCTATTCCAAAATGAAATTCATGCCTACAGGCGGAATTTCTTCAAAAAATCTTCGGGATTATCTTGATTTTAATAAAATAGTGGCTTGTGGAGGAAGCTGGATGGTGGAAAAGAACCTGATGTCTGCCGGACAGTTTGACCGGATTGAAGAAATGACCAGAGAAGCAGTAGCAAGTATGCTGGGCTTTGAAATTGATCTGCTGGGAGGTCTGGAACAGAGTAAAGTCACAAAACAGCCTGACATGAGAATTTTCACAAAGGATATGCGGCGGGCAATCTATCATCTGGAAAAGAAAGGAGCAAAATTTGATTATGATTCCTGCGTTTGTGATGAGAAAGAGAATATCATGGAAATTTGTCTGAAAGATCAGCCGGGTGGATATACCTTGTGTCTGGTGCAGAGATAAGGAGTAAAAGGCTATGGATTTAAAGATAAGACCTGCGGAAGAATGCAAATATGATGCCGTATCACTAGGTGAAGTGATGCTGCGCCTGGATCCGGGAGAGGGGCGTATTCGTACAGCGAGACAGTTTCGTGCCTGGGAAGGCGGTGGAGAATACAATGTGGTAAGAGGATTATGCAGGTGTTTTGGAATGAAAACCGGCGTAATTACAGCGTTTGCAGATAACGAAGTGGGCAGGCTGATGGAGGATTTTATTCTCCAAGGGGGCGTGGATACATCCCTGATTAAGTGGATGCCTACAGATGGAATCGGCAGAATCTGCAGAAATGGATTGAACTTTACAGAGCGGGGCTTTGGAATCCGCGGTGCAGTGGGATGTTCAGACCGTGCCAATACGGCGATTTCCCAGACAAAACCGGAAGATTTTGATTTTGATGATATTTTTGGCAGGCAGGGAGCCAGATGGCTTCACACCGGCGGAATCTATGCGGCATTATCGGAACAGTCCTGTGAGACAGTTCTGGCAGCAATCAAAACAGCGAAAAGATACGGGACGATCGTTTCCTACGATTTGAATTACCGTCCTTCCATGTGGAGTGCCATTGGGGGGCTGGAAAAGGCACGGGAAGTGAATAAGGAAATTGCCAAGTATGTGGATGTCATGATCGGAAACGAGGAGGACTTCACTGCCTGCCTGGGTTTTGAAATTGAAGGTAACGATGCGGACTTAAAAGAACTGAATCTGGATGCTTACAAGAAGATGATCAATGAAGCTGCGAAAACCTATCCGAATTTTAAAGCAGTGGCAACCACGCTTCGGGAGGTAAAAACAGCGACTGTCAATGATTGGAGTGCGATCTGCTGGGCAGATGGGGAAATCTATAAGGCAAAAGACTATAAGGGTCTGGAAATCATGGATCGTGTAGGTGGTGGAGACTCTTTTGCCTCAGGATTGATCTACGGTCTTATGACTACAGCAGACATTCAGCTGGCAGTAGATTATGGGGCTGCGCACGGTGCCCTTGCAATGACGACTCCGGGAGATACAACAATGGCGAGTAGAAAAGAAGTGGAAGCAGTCATGGACGGAGTGGGCGCAAGAGTGCAGCGTTAAAAAATAAAAAGGAAATTTGCAGGAAATGGGATATCATGTAAAACCGATGGTAAGTATTATTGTTCCTGTCTATAATGCTCAGGATTTTATAGAACGGTGTGTGGACAGTATTCTGCAGCAGGAGTACACCAATTTTGAATTGCTTCTACTGGATGATGGAAGCACGGATCGTTCTGGAGAGATCTGCGACAGGTACGCAGAGACAGATAAAAGAGTCTGTGTCATCCATAAGGAAAACAGTGGTGTGTCGGACACAAGAAATCTGGCTCTGGATCGTGCGAAAGGAAACTATATACAGTTTGTGGACAGCGATGACTGGATTGCAGCCGACGCCACCCGGCTTTTTGTGGAAACTGCGGAGAGCACCCGGTGTGATATGGTCATCTGCGATTTCTACCGGGTGGTAGGTGAGCGGGTGTCCCACAAAGGCGACATTAAGGCAGAAGGCCTGCTGACCATGGAGGAATTTGCCGGATATATGATGGAAGACCCGGCTGATTTTTATTATGGAGTTCTGTGGAATAAATTTTATCGTAACGAGATTATAAAGAAGCATAATCTGCGAATGGATCATTCCATCAGCTGGTGTGAGGACTTCATGTTTAATCTGGAGTATCTGCGCTATGCGGAGCATGTCTGCCCGATTCATAACCCCTTGTATTACTATGTGAAACGCAAAGGCTCTCTGGTAAGTCAGGGACTCAGCTTGTCCAATACCATCAAGATGAAACGGGATGTTTTTTCTTATTATAATAACTTCTACAAACATGTTTTTGATGAGGAACAATATGAGAAAAACCGTCTGCAGGTCTATAAATTTCTGGTGGATTCCGCAAGTGATGGCACCGTGATGCCTTCCCTTCTGCCCGGTGCATGGAAACTGGGAGAAGAGCAGAAAAAAGATAAGCCCAAGTATGCGGGACGGGATATTCATGCCACGTTGCAGCAGCTGCGGCAGATTATAGCCATTGCGGACTGTGGTTCCATGAACGAGGCATCCAAGCGGCTTTTCATTTCACAGCCTACCCTTTCTGCGGCAGTGAAAGAATTGGAAAAAGGTCTGGGAATTACCATTTTCATGCGTTCCAACCGGGGGATAGTTATCACCCCGGAGGGCGAGGAATTTCTGGGCTATGCCAGAGCGGTGGAAGAGCAGTTTAGTCTTCTGGAAGCACGCTATAGTGTCAATGGTCCGGTAAAGAAAAAATTCTCTGTGTCCATGCAGCACTATTCCTTTGCGGTGGAGGCGTTTATTGCCCTTGCCCGCCAGTTTGGCATGAATGAGTACGAATTTGCGGTGCGGGAGACCCGGACAGCAGAAGTCATTGAGGATGTAAAGAACCAGAAAAGTGAGATTGGCGTTCTCTATCTCAATGAGTTTAACAAAAAAGTCATCAGCAAAATTTTGCGGGAGGCAGAGTTGGAATTTGTCCGTCTCTTTGACTGCCAGATTTATGTGTATATGAGCCGGAAAAATCCATTAGCTGAGAAGGAAATGGTGAGCTTTGAACAGCTGCAGGAGTATCCCTGCCTTTCCTTTGAACAAGGAGATTTGAATTCCTTCTACTATGCGGAGGAAGTGTTAAGCACCTACGACTACCGCCAGATTATCAAGGCAAACGACCGCGCCACCATGTTAAATCTCATGGTAGGACTCAACGGCTATACCCTGTGCAGTGGCATTATCTGCCAGGAATTAAACGGTGATGAATATATTGCGGTGCCTTTAGACACCAGCGAAACCATGACCATCGGCTATATTAAGAAGAAAAAACTTCCTCTCAGTTCTCTGGGAGAGCAGTATATCCAGGAATTGAGAAAATATGAAAATAAAGTGCTCTAGTTATAGGAGAAATTTATAACTGGTTCAAAAAAATAAGAATTAACACTTTTCCTATAGAAATGGTATGATATGGACAGTGAAAGAAAACAATCAAGAAAATTAGGAAAGGAAATGAACCCATGAGCAATTTAAAAGACAGAACTTTAAAATTTGAAACCTTACAGTTACACGTTGGACAGGAGGAGCCGGATCCGGTAACCGATGCGAGAGCCGTTCCCATTTACCAGACATCTTCCTTTGTATTCCGTAATTCCCAGCATGCTGCAGACCGTTTCGGTTTAAGAGATGCAGGAAATATCTACGGCAGACTGACCAACCCCACCGAGGATGTATTTGAACAGCGTATTGCAGCTTTAGAGGGCGGTGTGGCAGCACTGGCAGTAGGAAGCGGCGCAGCAGCCGTAACCTATGCCATCGAGAACGTGGCACTGGCAGGTGATCATATTGTAGCAGCCAAGAACATTTACGGAGGCACTTACAACCTGTTGGCACATACCCTGGTAGATTTCGGTGTAACCACCACCTTCGTAGATCCTTTTAATTTGGAAGAGGTTGAGGCAGCTATCCGGGACAACACCAAAGCACTTTACATTGAAACCTTGGGAAACCCCAACTCTGAGGTTGTTGATATTGAGGCATTTGCAAACCTGGCACATAAACATGGACTGCCCCTGTTAGTAGATAACACTTTTGCAACCCCTTATCTGGTTCGCCCCATTGAGTACGGTGCTGATATTGTCATTCATTCTGCAACTAAATTTATCGGTGGACACGGAACCACCATCGGCGGTGTGATTGTGGATGGCGGACACTTTGACTGGGGAGCATCCGACAAGTTCCCCCAGCTGACTGAGCCCAATCCCAGCTACCATGGGATCAGCTTTGTACAGGCAGCAGGCGCAGCCGCTTATATTACCAGAATCCGTGCCATTCTTTTGAGAGATACCGGGGCAACCATTTCTCCGATTCACTCCTGGATTTTCTTACAGGGTCTGGAGACCTTATCCCTCCGGGTAGAACGTCATGTGGAGAACGCACGGAAGGTAGTCGAGTTTTTGCAGAAGCAGCCTGCAGTAGAGAAGGTAAATCATCCGGCAGTAAGCAGTGACCCGTCCCAGAAAGCCCTGTATGAGAAATACTTCCCCAACGGCGGCGGCTCCATCTTTACCTTTGAAATCAAGGGAGATGCCAAGAAGGCACAGGCCTTTATTGATCATCTGAAGCTGTTCTCCCTGCTGGCAAATGTGGCAGATGTGAAGTCTCTGGTGATCCATCCGGCATCCACTACCCATGCAGAGTTAAACGAGCAGGAGCAGGCAGATCAGGGGATCAAACCCAACACCATCCGTCTCTCCATCGGAACCGAGAATATTGATGATATTCTGTTCGACTTACAGGAAGCATTTGATGCAGTGAAGTAGAAACAAGAAAAAACGAATTGAGAAAAATAAACGCCAGCCGGGTTATGACCGACTGGCGTATGTTATGATATAGGAAAATTTCCAACTATGCCAGATACCGGAACACAAAGATAAAATGGCAGATACTTCCGGCGAGGACAAAAAGGTGGAAGATTTCGTGGCTGCCAAAATTTTTGTGAAGCTGGTTAAAGAGGGGCAGCTTCAAGGCGTAGATAATGCCGCCTACGGTGTAAATGACGCCGCCGGCAAAAAGCCAGCCAAAGGCCGCCGCAGGGAGGGTTTCCATAAGCGGTTGGAACACCAGCACGCAGAGCCATCCCATGGCAATGTAAAGAATGGAAGAAAACCACTTCGGGCAGTAGACCCAGAAACCTTTGATAATCATACCGACGATAGCCACACCCCACACAAGAGCAAGCAGGGGATAGCCCAGATTTTCGCCCAGGGCAATGACGCATACCGGGGTGTAAGAGCCGGCAATCAGTACGAAAATCATCATGTGATCCATCTTTTTGCAGATGCGTTCCAGCCTGCCGCCGATGCTGATGGAGTGGTATAAGGTACTGGCACCATAAAGCAGAATCATGCTGCTGATAAAAATGGCGCAGGACCAGAAAATCATGCCGGTGCCGGACAGACCTGCCTTAATTAAAAGAGGAACGGCGGCGATGATGGATAGCATCATGCCGATAAAATGAGTGAATGCACTCCAAGGCTCCCGAATTGTAATCTGTAACATAGCAAAACCTCCATTTTCCATTTCCCAAAGTAATTTTAATAATGTAGTTTCAAAAACTACGTATAAGATAAATAAATACTACATCACAAAGTATATAC
>ERZ1026844.48-NODE-48-length-98366-cov-8.786596_pt1 | contig 98366 bp, 76 predicted proteins | sample MGYA00380152_ERZ1026844 | MGnify/ENA primary metagenome ERZ1026844 (study PRJEB33269, sample SAMEA4719788) | human gut metagenome | biome: human-associated habitat; feature: organic feature; material: feces | place: Cameroon | collected 2013-10 ... | reverse complement strand
GCTTTTAGTAATACCGTCTGACAGACAAAAAAAGAAGAAAAGACCAGCCACTGCTAACCTTTTCTTCCTATTATTACAGTTCTATCACATCTCCGTCCTCTGTAATCATGCCCCGCTCTCCCCAGAACTCTGCCACCTCGCTGCGTGCTCCTTCAGGGTCATGCAGTACCTTCAATCCGTGATGCACAAAAACCAGCCTGTCGATTTCTTTTCCCGTGCTTTTCAGGTATTCGCAGACCTGCTTTACCTGATGATGTCCTGTTTCCATCAGCAAAATATCACATTTTTGCGGAACGGTTTCTGCTAAATCCTCCAACTGGGTATCTCCGGAATAAAATATCACTTTTTCTCCCCAGGTGATACGAAAGGAGAAAGAGCGCCACGGTGTCCTCTCTGTATGGGGTAAATGGTGGTTGTGTACAGCCTCCACCTGAATCCGCCCGCTCTCATCGTGATACAGGATTCCATCCCGGATTTCCACCGGTTTGTGTCCGTAAGCACACTGAAAATTATCCTCTGTATATTGTAGGGTCTGATAAATCCCTTCGTAGGATTCCAGTTGTGGCGTATAAATCAGGATTTCCTCTGCATCCGGCTGTCTTTTCTCCACCACAGAGAGTTTCCGTATCGTCCACAGCAGATTTCCCAGTCCGCCCACATGATCCATGTGGCAGTGGGAAAGAAAAATCGCCTTTGTTTTCAGCAAATCCAGTCCTTTCAGGTACGCCGTGTAAGAGCAGCACTCTCCTGCATCCAGAAAATACAGACTGTTTTCATCCTCCAGCGCAAGGCTGGTATGATGTCTGCCAGGGAATGGTTCAGTCCCCGAACAGCTCCCCAAAACATGTAACCGCATACTATTTACTCCTTTACAGCACCTACCACCATTCCTGTCACGAAATATTTCTGCAGGAAAGGATAAATCAACAAAATAGGAATCATGGAAACAACTACTTTTGCCGAATTGAATGTCAGACTGGAAACTTCCAGCATCTCCTGGATTTCTTCCGGAGTCATAGATGCCATCATATCAGTGTTGATGGAAGTCGCAAGAGATTGTATGTAAGTCTGTAACGGCAGTTTCGTCAGGGAATTGATATAAATTTTTCCATCGAAATAGGAGTTCCAGTGGGTAACCACTGCAAATAGTCCAATCGTTGCCAGGGATGCTTTGGAGAGCGGAAGGTAAATCTTAAACAGAATCGTCCAGGCACCTGCACCATCCACATAAGCAGATTCCTCCAGGGATTGGGGAATTGCCTTAAAAAAGTTCATCAGGATAATCACATTGAACACGGGAACTGCACCGGGAAGTACCAGCGCCCAGAACGTGTCCATCATGTGCAGCTTGTTGACTACCATAAAGGTGGGAACCAATCCACCATTAAACATCATGGTAAATACAACAATCCACATGTAATATTTCTTTTTATAAAACACAGATTTCGACTTTGACAGGGGATATGCCATCAGTATGGACAAAAGCATATTCAGGGATACGCCAATCACCACCCGCTTTACAGACACCAGGAAAGAAGTCCAGAACTGGGTTTCCTCCAGCATGTTCTGGTAGGATGCCAGTGTAAAATTCACTGGCCAGAGCCTTACCAGTCCTAACGCTGCACTGGTTCTGTCACTGAAGGAAATCGCCACGGTATTGAGGATGGGTATCAGGCAGACCAGTCCGCAAAATCCCAGTATCAGATTGATTGCCACATCTGAAAATTTTATTTTCTTCTTCACAGCCATCTCCTCCTTCCTAGAATACCCGGTATCCGGCATATTTATCTGCCAGCTTGTAAGTTACCACCAGAAGAACAAAGCTGATGATGGATTTAAACAGTCCCACTGCGGTTCCGTTACTGTACTGTAAGTCCACAAGTCCCATACGGTATACATAGGTGTCGATAATATCACCGGTTTTGTATACAAGGGGAGAATACAGATTAAATACCTGGTCAAAGCCACTGCTCAGAATTTTTCCCATATTCAGCGTTGCCATCAGCACGATGGTAGGCAGGATGCCCGGCAGTGTAATATGCCAGATTCTTTTCAGCCGTCCTGCCCCATCCATGCTTGCTGCCTCGTAAAGTGTGGGGTCGATTCCCACCATCGCTGCCACATAGACAATGGCGCTGTAGCCAAATTCCTTCCACACTTCACTGCCAATCAGAATTTTGCGGAACCATTGATTGCTGATCATATACATTGTCGGTTCCTTTCCAAAGAATCCCGCAATCTGATTGATGATACCAGTGTAGGAAAAGAGGTTGCTAAACATCACTGCCAGGATAACCCAGGATAAAAAGTGTGGCAGATATACGGTGGTCTGAATCAATTTTTTGTACTTCACGTTGTGACATTCATTTAATAATATTGCAAAGACAATCGCTGCCAATGTCACCAAAATCAACTTGCAAATGGAAATAATAATGGTATTGTTCAATACAGTCCAGAAGGTGGGGAGCTTAAACAGGCGCTGAAAGTTCTGCAATCCTACAAATTTTGAGTGGAACAGTCCTTTGCTGGGTATAAAATTCTGAAACGCCATCACCAGTCCACCAAGGGGAACAATATGAAAAATCAGTAAGAAAATCATTCCCGGCAGCAGCATCAGATGATAGGAGGACTGCCTGTATCTTCCACCTTTTTTTGCTGTTTTCTGTCTTGTCTGCATAAGCTCACTCCAATCTTCCTTCAATCTTTATTTTGCTGCCTCTTTTACTTCCTCTAAAAGTGTAGAGCCGCCGATATCGTTCCATTTCTCTACAAATTCATCGAAGTAATCCACATCTTTTTCCCCGATAATAATGCTTAAGTACATTTCTTGTTCCAGGGTGTCCAGTTCAGACTGAATGGACGCACTGGATTCCGTTGTATAATAGTAAGCCGCCTCTAACGGGTTAATCACCGGATCAGATAAAATCTCGCTGGCTACATAGCGGTATACATAAGCCTTCCAGGAAACTTCAGTGCGGTTAGAGCCATCCGCAAAGCCTTCTGCCAGGGCAATCTGATCCTTATCATACTGGGTAATACCGTCATATTCGGTATAACTTCCTGTGTCAATCTGCTCTTTTACTGCTTTGCCGAGTTTCTCAATGATGTTGTAATAGTCGAAGGTTGCAGCACCCTGGGGGAAGATTGCACGGCGTCCGCTACCGTTTGGAGCAATTCCTGCCTCCTCAAAAATCTTGTTGGCGGTTTCGTCAAAGCCTCTGTACAAGTCGTTTCCGATGCCGATAATCTGTAATGCCTTTGCAGGGTCACTACACGCAGAGCTGATGCAAAGCATGGATGCTGTGGGAGAAGGCAGCACATAATTATATTTGCCACTTCCATCCAAAGGAGCATTCACTGCAATCAGTTCGATGTCCGGATTGTTGGTAAAGGCGTCCACATAGTTGGCAGGTACGGCTCCAAAGTAAGCACCGCTCTGTCCCGAAGTGAAAACTGCCTCGGTTTCACCACTGCCGATTCTGGTTGCAAACTGTTTGTCAATCAGTCCTTTTTTGTACCAATCCTGTAACAGTGCCAGAGCCTCTTTCATCTCCGGTGCGGTGGAGCCGTAATAGATTTCTCCCTGGTCATTCTTCATCCAGTAGGAAGGATAGGCATTGAAGGAATAGAAAATCGGTTCCAGTCCGAAAGCATGGTTGTAAAGTCCTACAGGTTTGGTAGCGTCTACAGTCAATCCAATGGTGTCATCAATTCCGTTGCCGTCCGGGTCGTCATAAACAAAGGCTGTGAGAACCTTTTCCAAATCTTCCACGGTTTTGGGGACTTCCAGTCCTAAGTTATCCAGCCAGTCTTTGCGGAGCCACAGCACATCCTGCTGTCCATCCAGGTTTCCAGCGGGTACTGCCATAATGCGTCCGTCTACGGTTACCGGTTCAAAGTTACGTCCACCGTAAGATGCGTCAATATTTTTAATAGTATCGGAAATATTATCTTCGTAGATGTCTGTCAGGTCTGCCAGCATACCGTTCTGCACAAGCTGTACAAAGGTACGGTAATCATCACCTTTGAGATAAAAAATATCCGGCAGACTTCCCGATGCAATGTTCAGTGACAGCTTATTGTTATACTCAGAGGCCTCTGCCTGCCAGGCAAGTTTCATATCTACCTGGTAATTGTCTCTGAGATAGTCAAGCACCACATTGTCATCCGAAGTCTGTCCTTCTGCTAGGGTAACGCTGGGATAAGAAATTTTAGAAAAAGTAAATGTGGTCATTTCGCCGTTGGAGTTCTCTGTTGTCTCTCCAGCAGCCGTCTGGGTCTGGGATTCGAACTGTCCTGCATTTCCAGCACTCTCAGCACTTCCGCAGCCGCAGGCAGCCAGAGATACGGCCGTAACAATCGCCCCAATTTTTACAAGATTTCGTTTCTTCATAGTGGTTTTACCCCCTTCTTATGATGATTTTGTCTAACGATATGGTTATTATATCCCGTATCGTTGTGCATAAAAACCAACAAAAGCGTGGTGTCGGGGTAAAAAACCGTCATTATTATTGTTTATTATTATTTTTATACTCTGTAGGAGTGCATCCCGCATATTTTTTAAATACTTTTGCGAAATATTTAGGATTGTTGCCAAAGCCCACTTCCACGGCAATTTCCTCACTGCTGGCATCAGAAGAAAGCAGGCGCTGTTTCGCCTCCTCCATCCGCACCATGTTCAGATACTGGGTAAATTTGCTCCCCACTCTCTGCCGGAACTGCTTGCTGACATAATCCTCGTTTAAAAAGACAACCTCCCTGGCAATCCATTTCAAGTTAAGATTTTTCTCGTAAAAATGAACACGCACATATTCCAGAATGGTATCGATAAAATCCTGGCTGTCCGCCATGCCATCGGGCAATGCCACGCCAGCCTCATCGTCCTCCCCATTGGGTTTATCCCCTTCCCGTTTCATCCAGTTCTCCCCAAGGGTACGGTAAAAACTGTCACGCTGCCGCATGGACAATTCCTTCTTCGCGCTGTTTACTGCCTCACTGATTTCCGTCTCACTGCAGGGTTTTAGCAGAAACTGTTTGACTCCTTCCTTCATTGCCTCTTTTGCCAGTTCAAACTCCCCGTATCCTGACAAAATAATAAACTCCACATGGGTATCAAACTCTCGCACCTGGCGAATCAGTTCCAGCCCCGACATCACCGGCATTTTAATGTCCGTAATCACAATGTCCGGATGAAGGGAGCGAATCGCCTCCAACGCATCAAATCCATTGAGATACACGCCCGCAAGCTGTACACCGCAGGCTGACCAGTCCACCACTTTTTCGATGGATTCTGCTACCATTCTCTCATCATCTACCAGAATCACTTTTTCCAAGGCTGTCCTTCCTTTCTTCTGTCGTTTCTACCAACCGTATCTCTACCAGTGTCCCATGTCCTGTATTGGTCAGAATCAGATCGGAACCCTCCGGGAATAACAGGAAAATCCTCTGGCGGATGTTGGCAAGTCCAATCTGTAGCCCTGCTTTTTCATTCTTTTCCGAAGATTTCTCCTTCAGTACATCTTCCCGAATTCCAGGTCCGTTGTCCCTTACCGAAAGACTGAATACTCCATCCTTCACACTGCCTGTCACCTGAATCCGACAAGGCTCCAGCATGTTTTCCAGTGCATATTTGATGGAGTTCTCCACAATATTCTGGAGTGCCAGTTTGGGAACCAGGCGATCCTGTAGTTCCTCTGGCACATCCACCGTCACGTTGAGTTTCTCCTGGTAACGAATTTTCTGAATCGTTACATAGTGCATCATAATTTCAATCTCATCCCGCAGACAGGCTGGATCATTGTCCTCTCTCAGGGTATACCGTAACAATTTTCCCAGAGATTCTGCTATTTCTGAGATTATCTCCTGGTGGCTTTCCTTTGCCTGCCAGTTCACCAGTTGCAGTGTATTAAATAAAAAGTGCGGATTAATCTGGTTTTGCAGCATTTTCAACTGGTTTTGCTGAATGGACATCTGTTTCACATAGTTGTCCTGAATCAGCCGGTCCACATTTGCCACCATATCCTCAAATCTTTCGCACACTTCCTCCAGCTCGTCTTTTTCTCCCAGTGTCCCCACGTCCATCGGTTCAAAATTACCCTTTTTGACACTTTTCATTCGTTCTGTCAGGTGGGTAAAACGCCGCGTCAGTGTCCGGCTGAGCATGTCACAGTAAATCACAGAGATCGTCAACACAACCGCTGCCACGATTAAAAACAGGACACGGAAAAGCCGCATCGCGCCAAATAGCTCATCATATCGAATCACAAAGGCATACTCCCAGCCGTATTGTGATGTGTCCAGCCGTGCCACGAAGTGCTTGATTCCCTGCAGGGAAATAATGCGGTAGTTCTCATTTTCCGGCAGCACAAATTCTTCAGTGGACAACTCTCCCATATTGGAGTACAAGAGTTCTCCTCCATCCATCACTGCCAGTTTCTGGGAATACGCCAGATTATTCTCTGCAATCAGTTCATCCATGCTCCCCTTCAAATCATATTCAATCACGATGAGCGCCTCATCCGCAAAGGTTCTATAATACAAATCCCGAATCGTCCTCACCCCATAGATGCTGGATGCCGGGTGTTCCGGAATATACCAGAACAGCTGGTTCCCGTTTTCAGGCAGTAATTTTTCAGCCTCCTCCGCCAAAGTCCGGTCAAAGGAACGGCTGGCTGGGCCGGTATAATACCACTGATCCTCCACGAAGATGGAGATAGACACGATGTTGTCACTCATGTTGATTTTGTCCTGAATCACCTTGTATACAGCCTGGAGCAGACGTATCTGTTCCATGGAAATGTCCCTGGTACGGATATTGGGTTTAGTCACCTTTAAGGCTGACTGCACCATGGAATCCGTAATCAAATCTACACTGATGTCCTCTACTTTGGCAAATTCCCGCTCGATATGCCGGGTAATCATGGTCAAATCCTGCATGGCAATATTGTACAGGCTTTTCTCATACCCTCTGAAAATCAAAAGTGCCAGTATCATAATAATTGTGCTGGAAAACAGCGCACTGGGAATGGCAATTAACAGAAATTTGTCCTTTAATTTCAGCCGCTTCCAAAAGTGTAGTTTTTGTTTCACCTGGTTACTCCTCCCAAATATCTGTTACCACATTCAGTCCCCGTTCTTTGGCATCCTGGTAAGCCTTCACAACTGCCTCATCGTACATCAGTTCCGGCTGGTGGCAGTCCGAACCGATGACCACACGTACTCCCGCCTCCGCCACCCGTTTCCACAATTTCTCATGGGGATATTGATAACGGTCACCATCGGGGAAATGACAGATTCCTCTCCGATAGCCGTTGGCATTGTACTCTAACAACAAATTCTTTTTCACCGCCATTTCCACCAGACGGTCACAGGCTCTGTCACAGTTCTCATCCCAGGCAAAGGCATTAAAAAAAATTAAATCGGGATGGGCAACGGCAGTGAAATATCCTGTATCCATACCCTCCAGCACACTATCCACATACAGCAGATATTCCTCGGTTCCGGCAAGTTCGTAGGTGTTGTGCATCACACCGTTTCTATCCAGGAAAAAATGCTGCCCCAGCAAAAAGTAATCACTCTTATGGGAGGTCAGAAGTTTCTCATAGTAGGATTCCTTTCCCCGCACATATTCCCCTTCAAAGCCACAGCGGATTTCCATTTCCCCTTTATGTAAATCTGCCTGTTTTCTCACATCCTCCACATAGGCATCTAAATCAGAAAAAGGCATCCTGCTTCCGTAAGAGTCCCCAGGAAAAGGTAAGTGGTCTGAAAAACCCAGTTTTTCCAAGCCTTTGTCCAGCGCCTCCCTGGTATAATCAGCTACACTTCCCTGTGCATGTCCACAATAAGCAGTATGGGTATGGTAATTTACTCTCATGTCAGATTCCTCCTGTCGGTCTAATAAGTGCCATCATTGTACCATATCTCTTTCTGATTGGCACAAAAAAATTCCGGCAGTGGCTTTTTCACCATCTGTCGGAACTTTTTCGTTTTCTTTTTTTAATATCCCAAATAACTGAGATTCATATCCACTCTGCCGCTGATGCCGGAGACGGAACCTTTGGAGCTGTACTGCCACATGTGGTAGGGACCGTTGTAGGTAGGTGCTGCCGCATACTGTGCCAGCCAGATTTTGTGTCCGCCCAGTGCGGAGGGGCTGAGTTTTTCATTCAGCCAGGTCTTGTTGGCATAAATACCGGAGGTGTAGCCGGAGTTTGCGATGGTGGCACAGAATGCCTTGCACACTGCAGTACGGGTGTCCTTACTGATTCCATCCGCTCTGCCACCGCTGCTCTCCACATCCAGATAGACGGGATAGGAGATGGCATAGGGTTTAATCAGCTGTAACACCATGGAAGCTTCCTCAACCGCTTCAGCCTCGTTGATGGCCTGGGTAAAGAAGTAGATGCCCACCTTAAGTCCGGCCGCCTGGGCACCCTTGATATTGGACTTGAACTTCGGATCCTCAATCAGTGCGCCGGTGGTGGAACCACGGTAACCGCAACGGATGATCACATAGGAGATGCCGGAATTTTTCACTGCCGCCCAGTCAATGGTTCCATTGTGTTTGGAAACATCGATTCCCAGCACACCGGAGCCGGTAATCAGAGCACCGGAATCTGCAAAGCTGTATTTTGCTCCCTGGATTACCTGATCGCCCACCACCTTGTTTCCGTTTTTGTCAAAGAAATACAGGGTGTTGTCGATGGTCTGCCAGCCGGTATAAATGTAGCTGGGATTTTTCAGGTAAAAGACATCGTATTTGTAGTAGTCGGCGTAGGTTGCCTCCACATAGTTGCCGTTGCTGTCTTTATAGTAAAGCTGGTTGCCGTTCTTATCCTTGAGTTTGCTGGTGGTGTCATCCTCTGCTCCTGCCTTGACAGTCACCTCGCAGACTGCTTTCACATCCTTGTTTTCCTGACTGATAACGGTAATGTTGACTTTTCCCTTATTCACACCGGTAACCACACCTTTATCCGAAACAGTGGCAATGTTTTTGTCACTGGTTTCAAAGGTTACATTGCTATTGGAAGTAAAGCCTTCCACCTTCACCTTGATTTCCCCGGTTTTCCCCTTGTAAAGCGTCATGGTTTTCGGGTCTAAGGTAATGACAAGTCCTTCTGTGACAGTAACCTCACAGGTGGCTTTCACATTACCGTCCTCTTTACAGACAACGGTGATGGTTGCTTTTCCGGCTTTTACACCGGTGACCACACCTGTATCTGTCACCGTGGCAATGTTTTTGTCCGAGCTGCTCCAGGTCACGCCGCTGTCAGAGTTAAAATTGGAAACGGTGGCTTTCAGGGTCAGGGTCTTCCCCCGGACTACCGTTGCTGTGGTCTGGTCAAGGGAAACCACTAAGCCCTCTTTCACGGTGACTTCACAGGCTGCCTTGGCATTGCCGTCCTCTTTGCTGGTCGCCGTGATGGTGGCTTTTCCGGCTTTCACACCGGTAACTTCTCCGCTGTCAGAAACGGTGGCAATGCTGCTGTCGGAAGTCGCCCAGGTGACGGAGGTATCCGTGGCATGCTCCACGGTCGCCTTCAAAGTGGCTTTTTTCCCCTTGGCAACAGTAAGGGAAGTCTGATCGAGGGAGACTTTCACCGCATCCTTGGTCACGGTAATTTTGCAGGCAGCGGTCAGACCATCGCCTTTTACTTCCAGATTCGTTTCTCCCACAGTCTGACCGGTGATCGTCAGTTTGTCACCATCCCGTTTCACGCTGGCCACGGAACTGTTGGACAGGGATACGGAAAGGTCACTGATATTTTCCTGGGTAATGGTGAGGGTGGTGCTCTCCCCTACCTTCACCGATGCACTTGTGGCACTGAGGGAAAGTTTTTTGGTTTTTTCAGGTTCCTGAGGATTTTCATTCCCAGTTACGGTCTGGGAAGGCGTTCCCCCTGTTCCCCCGCTGGTCAGAAGCAGACTTCTGGAAGCCTTAAACACATTGCTGGGACTCATGGCTTTCGCCAGCGTTGCCGGATCAGGGATGTCGCCTTTCTTTACCTCGGTATAGGAGGAATTACTTTCCTTTTTGGTGGATTCCACCCATTCCACCGTATCGGTAAGCTGGGACTCCACCACAGTCTCTTCCTTCTTGGTATCCTCGATAGCCACATTGACTTCCGCCTCGGTTTTTACCTCATCGGAGACATCCACCTTTTTATACTCGATGGTGTCTTTTACCGTTACGCTTTCGCTGGTGGTTGAAATAGAGTAACGGTCATAACCTTCCAGCATCTTCATGGTTACCGTGTATTTACCGGAGGCAATCCCAGACAAATAAATGATCCCATCTTTGTCATCATCTGTTTTGGTTGTGGTCTTACCATCCGGGCTCTTGATCTCTACAGTAAAGGGTACACTGGCAATGAGTTTATCGGTACTTTTATTTACAAATTTAATTTTTAAATCCTTCTGGATGGAGCTGAGCTTCATTCCCACCTGAATCTGTTCATCGGTGGATTCCTCCACAACAGGTTCCTCTTCCTCAGGTTCTTCAAAAGTGTTTAGCCGTGCCAGCGTTGCTTCCGTTACTGCCACCAGACCACTTTCTCCAATGACCTCCACTCCTGCCAGTTGTTCTCCCACCGTGCTGAAGGAAGCAACCTCTGCCTGGGTGTTTTTCGTAGAAATATAAACAGTTCCGGTGACAATGGCAAAGATCAGCACCAGGATACCTGTGGCTGCCACCACTCTGTCCATGACACCCATGTGTGCCACACCATAAATCAGGTTCTGGAAGAAGTTCCGATTGTTTCCCCGGTGAACATTTTTTCTCGGAATACGCTCGTAGTATTCCTCCTCGTCATCCTCTTCCTCACCGAAGCTGCCGTATTCATCCGCTTCGTAATAATCGAAATCCTCGTCCTCAACCACCGTTTCATCCACGACATCTTCCGCATCGTTTTCATAACCGGTCATCATTTTTTCCAGTTCGACGCCAAGGGCTGCGTCCAACACTCTGGTTTCATCGCCAATGGGCTCGCGGATCCGCTCATAATGAATGTTTGGTTCTTCCTCAGCGCCCTTGCCTTTTCCCTTCTGACGGTTGTTCCGTCTTTCTTCCGCAAGGCGTTTCTCTATTTCATTCAAGGGCATTCGTGTGGTTTCAAATTCCCGGTCTAATTCTTCAAATTCCCAATCCTCATCTCTTCTCATGAAATTCTGCCTTTCTTTTATATAATCACAATTAACCAAATTTGCTGTCAGACAAATTACTTCCGCTATTAGAGTCCTCCAAAGATAGACTTCTGAATTATACCATTATGATAAACCGCCGGCAACCGCCATATTTTGTCAACCCCTGTCAACCTACCGGCAATCGAGTAAAAATACGGCGAAATCCGCAGTGAACCAGCATTGACGCTCTCTGCAATGTGTGCCACAATCGGCAGTATAGACTTATACAAAAAGGGGAATTTCTATATGATGTACATGCACTATTGCCAGAGCTGCAAACGAATCCATATCCTGAATGGGCATAAAAATATCTGTCCTGCCTGCGGACAGTCTCTCAATGAATTGCGCATTTCCTATATGGACTATGTAGCCATGGACTCCGTCAAACGCAACGCAATACTTCTGGAGTGTCAGGATGCCAGCCGGCTGCGTGCCCTCAGCACCACCTATCGTATGAGTAAATACAGTAAGCACTATCAAAACTATTTTCCTACAAATAAAACACAAAAATCCCGGTCAGTATAAGCGCTGTACCCGCAATTTTCCTGGAGGTAATCCTTTCCTTCAGGAAAATACCGCTCAGAAGCATGACCAGTACATACCCCAGAGATTCTATAATGGGACCATTTTTGTATGCCAGTCCCCGGTAGGCGCCGATGGTGAGGAACATGGACACTACCAGAAGTCCGTATCCGCCAATCACATAGGGATTCAGGTACTCTTTGAGAAAGCTGTCATGCGAACGGTTGGCACTTTTCTTCAGCAAAAGCTGTGAAAAAGCTGCAATGGTTACAGATGCAAGGTATAGGATATAGTAACAAGCATTATTCATTGTTTTTTCCTTCCTTTGCTTTCTGTCACAAGTTCTGTGGGGAGTTCCTGGTTCTTTTCTGTGTTAATGACAAAAGTTCCTGCAATGACAAGTGCCACACCCAGGATATTCTTCAGGGTGATGGTGTCATGGAATACCAGCACCGCCCAGATCATCGACCACAAGAGTACCATGGCGCGGTTGGCATAGGCAACGGATAAATCGAATTTCTTAATCGCCTGCTGCCAGAGGATGGCATAGACTGCCAGGCACAAGAACTCCAGCCCGGTAAACAAAAGCAGCCGGAACAGGGTTTCCTGCCCTGATGCCAGCTTTGCACAGATGCTGGAAAAGGTATAAATCATGATAATCAACTGGAGAATCAGGATGTCCTTCATCGTGATTCTTTTTTGCGTTTCCGTTTTCAAGATTTGGTTCCTCTCAGTCCTGCCACCACCAGATAAAGCGGGAGACCGTATACATAGCCGTAGGCATAGCGGAAATCTTTCCCTACGGGGGTTGCCAGCATCAGGGTCAGGAAAATTGCCACGGCTGGCAGATAAATGAGCATCCGTCGTTTATCCCGGTACAGTCCGGTCACACACATGGAAATCAAAATGATCCAGAACAAAGCTCCCACACTCCATAGAAGTCCGTAACCCGGAATAATGAAATGCAGTTTAAACAAAATCTCATTAACCTTTACTACCAGGGGTCCCTTTAGAATTGCCTCTGTGTGCAGTCCGAATTCATTTCCACAGACGCCCTCGTTCAGGGCTATTTCCGGCTGGTCAGATAACGGGAACCAGTAACCGATGGTCTGGTCACGATATGCCACCAGATAGTCACCGGGATATTTCAATCCAAGCTGTACATAGATTTTCAGGAATTCTCCAAAATGCTCCGACAGGTATTCCTGATTTTTCATGCGCACCAGTCGCTTAAACCAGTCGGATACATAGGGGTTGTACCCTTCTGCCATGCGGGAGGTATCCATAATCTCATTGAGAAAAGCAGACTGCTCCTCCGTCAGTTCCCGGTCATTCATTAACACTCTGGAAATCTGCTGTCCCGGCATGGAAAGGCTCTCCACCAAATCCGGCTGGGTAACACCACAGGCAGTCATTACCGGACCTTTGACAATGAGAACCAAGACTAACATGCCTATCTGTGTGGGAAGTACCAGTTTCCAGTCTTTCCGGAAAACAAACAGGGTAAAGGGGAGCAAAAGCAAAAATGCATAAAATCCATTGGAACGAAACAGGCTTAAGAATATCCCCGATAACAGCATAAAAAGAAGGGTTGTCCAGTTTTTCCGAAGGGAAAGCCTGTCTTCCCCGGTTCTCTGCAATAACGTGAATAAGGTCAGGGTATACAGCAGTACACACCCAGCAAATACGGTATCTTTCAGCATGGAAATGGCATACGCCCCGTTGTAGGGCACCAACGCGTAAAACGCCAGAACCAGCGCATACACCCAGGTTTTCAGTTGAAACCGGTGCAGATACTGCATCAGATAAGCCGCACAAAACGCCAGAAAGCACATCTGTGCCACTGTGTAGAAGGCAATGGCTTTGGAAGTGTCTGCAGTAAAGAAAAGTCCAAGCTGGTAAAACAGCTTAATAATCTGGGTATGTATCCATGGATGATGATTGCTTTGCCCGTATACACCAATGATCTGGGCATACTGGTTGATGCTGTCCACCGTGAGAATCCCCGGGAAGCTTTTCAGAAAATAAGGCATCCAGCAAACCAGGCAAATGCCAAAAGCAAGTAGTCCAAATCGAACATGACTCATGCGGTTGGCACGGGTTTCCACCTGACCGGTGGCAAGGACATGGCTTTCCATGGTCAAAAATAAAAGCAACAATACTTTATAAAAAAGAACAAAGAGTCCTACCGCTGTCACCGTCAGCACGGTCAGACGGAACATCCGATTGGTCAGTTCTCCACAGATTCCCTCAAAATCTCCGCAAAGATAGAAAAGAGTAAAGAGAACTCCCATCCCCAATGCTGTGCAGCGGGTGGCTTTGGAAATATTCTTTCTGGCTGCCAATTGGGAAACAGTGAGCAGCAGAACCAATCCCAGCAGAAAAAACAGAGCGGTAAGCAGATGCCGTGTCCCCACGCGGGTTATCTGCATCAGTGCCCAGGCAATGAAAAAGCTTTCCAGACTGAGGAGCAGATAGAGAGATTTTTGTTGCTTTGGATGACGAAGTTCTTTTGAATAACGCATGTTATCTCCTTTTTCTTACTCCAAAATAGCAACCAGACGATCTGCAATCATTTCACGCCCTTTTTTATTCAAATGAATGGCATCGTCCAGATATTTTTTATAATTATCTTCAGAAATAGAACCATAATAATTATCAATGACGGTAACGGAATATTCCTGGGTCACATCAATAAGATTCAGCAGATAGTTGGGCATTGCACCGTTTCCGTTATTGTAGGTATCGCCGTTCTGCAAATCCCCGTTTTCATCCACAAACTGCATATAGGTAGGAGACAAAACAATAATACGTGCCTGGGGATAAGTCTCCTGGAACAGTTTCAGTGAGGAGGACAGTGCTCCTACATAGGTGCTGGTGTTCATCTCGTAGGAGGGATCTGTCACATGCCTGTCCAGCTGGTAGTCACTTCCATCATAAAATACCACCAAAGTATCCACGGCAGACATGTCCAGTGCCTCCAGCTCGTCCAATATCTCCCCGTAGTTATTGTCTTCTCCCACCTTGGTCAGGGCATTCCGCTGGTAGGTAAAATCCTGCTCACACAAAGCGGTTACCACCCAGTATAAATTAAACATATCCGCCAGGGTTTCATCGGTAATAAATTGGTCTTCATTGGAAATCGTTGTCCCTGCAAAGGAACCGTTAATGACTGAAACGTTCAAATCCTTGTCGGCTGCTTTTTCTGCAATCATGGATGTAAGGGAGTCCTTGCTGTCTCTATCATCTGCAAAGGTGTCATTTCCCAGACAAAGAATGGTCTGCACACCATCGTCTTTCTGTGCCGCCAGTGCAGCCGGCATGATGGGGAACACCACATCCAACACTTCACTGTCAAAAGAAGTATCGATATGATTCGGGTCATAATCAGAAGCGGTTCCTTTATTCCATTGATAAATTTTGAAAATTACCAGGCCCATAAGAAGGACTATCGCAATAAGAAAAATATAATGCCAATTAAACTTTTTGTCATCATCGAGAGCATCCCGGTACTCACTGTACTCACCATCCGCTTCCTCTGTTTCCATATCGTCTGCGCTATCTTCTTCGATATCAGCTGAAACCTTTTCTCCCGAGTGCTCTTCCCGGTCTTCCATATCGGTCACTTCTTCAAAATCCAGATCATCATCGGGCCATTCTTCCCAGTCCTCCAGATTTAAATTTCGTTTGGGTCTGTTTTTATCTTTTTTCACTGTGCGTTTACCTTTCTAATGTGATAGTTATTACATAACTGTTTCCTACCTCACAGTTATATTATTCCCCTCACAGGTATCACTATTCTACTATGAATTCACCAAAAAAACCAGTCAAGGCTGGAAATTAAGAAATTTTTCAAAATTTCAGGCATTCTTCTTTTCCTCAACATACGCATCCAGATTCTTCGTCTGCTCCTGGTTATTTTCATCGGTAACTGTTACGGTCAGTGTGCCGTCCACCGTTTTCACTTCCGCATCAATGATGTTCTGGTCTTTTGTAACCTCTTCGTTATAAGTATTTGCGGCTTTCTCAGGTTATCTGCTGCCTTCTTCGCTGCATCCTTCGCCTGATTTGCAGCATCCGTCATAGCCTCTGCATCTGCATTATTGGATTTCTTCGTATCATTATACTTTTCCTGGTTTTCATCTACATAACCATAGCTGCAACGATAGATTCATTTCTCAATCCTTATCTTTATTGTAGACCTCGTTGGTCACACCACGGTCACACGGGAGGAAATTTTTGGAACTTTTTTCCCTTTCATGTTACCAAATTCACTTACATTTTCAAGCGCATGGACTTTTTATATAAATTTTAATGCGTAAAATACACTTTTTTGTAAATTTTTGTAAATTTATGCAATTTTTGCGTGACATTTACCGAATTTTATGGTTGAATAAAAGAGAAGATTATCTTCATCTATGTCATATCTATATTCTTCAACATTCCGTATTACTCTGAACAGGAGGGATCTCTATTTTAATCAGTAGAATTTTATCTGAAAGATGCGAGGAACTTGAGAAGGAGGCAATTGATTCCTATTTTCGACATCTTTCCCGGCCAAAGTACAAATCAACAAAGTTACTTGAAGCTGGCTCCCCATATCTGGAACTCATGTCTTCTTACTTTACTTGTGAATCTCAAGATTTGCTTCATTGGGCTCAAGCACCTTATGCGCACAATCAGCAGTATGTTGAGCAATGTATTCACAAAACCAGTTCCGGAAACCTGGTTCGATCAAAATCCGAAGCGATTATTGATATGCTTTTGTCTATCAATAAGATACCTTTTCGCTATGAGTGTGAACTTCGCCTGAAAGGTACCGTTATTTTCCCTGATTTCACAATCCGCCATCCTATCACGGGAAAGTACTACTATTGGGAGCATCTGGGAATGATGGATGAAGCACCCTATTATACCAACGCTTATGATAAGCTGAAGCTCTACGCTGCGAATGGAATACTGCCCGGTTTGAATTTAATTCTTACCTGTGAAACCAAGGCAAAGCCTTTGAGCACAGAAACGGTGGAAAGGACAATTTCCGATTACTTTCTTTAAATTGGGTATATAAGGAAAATATGGTACATTTTGCCCACAGCATCCCATTCTATATTGCAAAACCAAGCGGATAGCAGGGGAAAATTGGGGACTGCGGGCAAAATAGCTCCAAATCTGGATTTATACCCAGGATAAGATGTCATCTTAGGGCAAAAAAACAAAATTATCGCTATTTTGCCCGCATGACTATTAAATCAGCGCTTTTCATCTTAGATTTTGTTATTATGTAAATCGCTTGTGGGTAAAATTACATTTTCTGGAGCTATATGCCCAGTGCGGTGCCAAATGTACTTTTGATATAGGCCGCAAGATATTCTATCCTCCACTGCTGTGCATACTATGGCACTCCGCTTTTTCGCCTATCCACCGCAGGTACAGGCGGTGTTTTACAACGCAATCGTAGATTAAGCCTGCAATTTCAACCAAAGCTTGTCTTGCAACGCAAGCACAGCTATCTCGTATTACACGTACCCCCCGCCTGGCAGAAGCACTGGCAAGCCTGTAATGTGCGTGTTTTCGTTTTCTCACTCTGTCTCAATGAGAGCAGGGTTTAGAAATATATCAGAGATGCCGGTCAAAGGCATATTAAAGGCATCCCTAAAAGGCACTTCTATCTTCACTTCTCATTTCATGTCTTAAAAACAGCAAGGGCGCGGCCACGTCTTGTGGCTGCGCCCTTGTGTATTTATTCTATTATGTTATCAATTGCCGTCTTGCCCAGCTTATTAATAATATGCGGCGATTGCAGCAACATCCTCATCTATCTGTGTCGATTTCCTGCCATTGTAGAACATTAAGGTTCCTTTATAGCGGCGGCTGCTGTAATCAGTAAGGTAGAACATATGACTGTCATCCATGATCAGGAAGGATGCCACATCTTCTAACACAGTAGTGGACTCTTTTCCATTATAATAATGAACCTTGAAGTCACATACTCCCTCATCCACATTCACATCGGTGGCGTAATAAATATCACCTTTTTCGGTGAGATAATAGTAGCAGTCACCCCACAGATAACCTGCATCCCTGGCAATACGTTCGCCATTCAGGTACAATTCAAACTCGTTATGTTCGGAATCAATGTCTCCGGCATAAAGCAGTTTACCGTTTACTTCATCCAGAAGCCGGGAAACATTCTTTGCAACCTTTTCACCATCTCTGTACAGATCTCCTACATTTCCATCAACATCTTTGAAATAGTATAGATGCTTACCTTTATTGTCCATATAGCCGTAAATGGTATTGACTGCATCGGTGTCAATCACCGTATATTCACCCATGTTTTTTCCCTTTAAGCTGATGGATGCCACTGTATACAGAGAATTGTAATCGTCATCCGACTCCTGCTGCCTTAACTCCAGAATAGCATTCTGGCTGTCTCCGTATGAATAAATGGATGCCCCACTGTACTCCTCCGGATCAATGTCCAGTTCCGCAGTCTGGTTATCGGAAATCAATATATATTTGCAATATTTATCGATTGCATCATCGATATCTGTATAAAGATCCCAGACTTTATCATTTTCCACCAGCTCAGAGAATTTGTAGGTGGGCAGATCCTCCGAATCTACATAGGATACCAGCTGATAATCTACGTAACCATGGAAACATGCCTTCATGATTTCCGTGCTTTCACCGGATTTTACATCATAGGTATAGAGGGTTCCCTCGGAAAGATCTATCGTGTCCTCCTTTAATGCTTCACGGTAATAATCACGGTTCTCTTTTTCATAGTAGGCATCTAATGCATCATAATAGGCATCGTAATCGATAACTTCCTTATCAGAGGCATTGCCCCACCAGTCTTCCACCTGTTCCACGGTGGTATAATCTTCCATCTGGGGCTCTTTCATCTTGGCATCTTCCAAAGCAAGATCATCATCTACAAAATCGTACAAGGGTATGGAGCTCTCACCGTCGCTGACAACGTACATAAGCTGAAAATTGTCATTATCATCGTAATAAGTACTGTAATCTGCACAGTCTGATACGATTTTCTCTTCATCTGTGAGATTCTTCAACACGCATAATTTATCATCTTTTATGAATATGATATTGTTCAGATCGTCAAAACTGTAATTTTCTACATTTTTTAAAATACGCTCTGTAGACAAATCCTTCAGATTCAGATAATAGCAGTCATAGGTATCATCATCATTTGTTTTATTATAGAAAACACGCTTATGATCGTCACTGATTTTTACGTCCCAGCCAATCTCTTTGTCGACCTTTTCTGCCGTGCCCTTTTTGCTGACATAAAGGCGGCGGTCATCATCTTTTATGTAAACCAGCGTATCGTTATCTACGATATAAAACCCCCAAACATCCTTATCAATGCGTTCTGCCTCTTCGCCGGGCTTTTTCAGGTTTTTATAATAGAGATCATCCTCCAGAATAAAGTACAGTCCCTTTCCGTCTTCCGTATAGAAGCGTTCAGAAGAGTAGTTCGCACTGCCCCAATACTCCGCATTTTGATACAGATCTTCGTTCTCCCTATCACGGGGAACATCACCTAACTCCATCGGCTTTTTCTTGTCCTTATCCATCAGATAAAAGACATGATCTTTTGCATATCTTACATAGTTTACTTCTTCGTCTGTCTTTTTTTCCTTCCCGGAAAAAAGTTTACCGCCAAACAACACCAGCAGAATGACGACCGCCACTGCCAGAAGTGCGATCACAATGCCGATTACCATTGCTCCGGTTTTCTTTTTCTTCGGAGCTGCAGAATCCTCCCCGTTGTAAACAACCGGAGCCGGTGCCGTGAAAGAAGTTTCAGGCTGTGCGGGTGTCTCTTCCGTTACAGGGACTTCCCCTGTTACAGGAATCTCCCCCGGCACTGCGTTGTCTGCTCCGGCGGATTCCTCCGTTTTGCTGCCACAGTAGGGGCAGAAGGCTGCTCCATCCTCCAGGTTCATGCCACAGTTACTACATTTCATTTGTTTCCCTCCTCATGGGTATCTTGCGATACCAAATTCTCTTTATCTTATGTGGTAAAGATCTCTTTCAGTCTAACACATCCCGAGTCATGCTGGCAACTATCTCTGACCGGTATCACTGTTCTGCCAGCCCTTTCAGAAACTGACATATCTGTCAGTGCTTGTTTTGTATCATCTCATCCCAGGTGCGGTAAATCATGTCAGGATCCAGCTGCCTTGTAATCTCCTGAGCCACGCGGCCCACTGCCTGTGCCTGCGCCGGATTTTCCAGTACCCTGCACATCTGCCCTGCCAGTGCCTCCTCATCCCCCACCGGCACCAGCCAGCCATTTTCTCCATCCTTCATTAAAAAGGCAGGACCTCCGCAGGGACAATCGGTGGAAATGCAGGGAAGTCCCAGTGCCATGGCTTCCATCAGAGCGTTAGGCATTCCTTCATAGTTGGAGGAGAGGACAAAAAGTGCTGACTCCCGGATTGCTCCTTTTACATCGGAGGTATTTCCACGTAGCTGCACTGCCCCGTTCAGTCCCAATTCCTTTATTTCCTGCTCCATCTCATTCTGCAGACTTCCTTCCCCATAAAAAACCAGTTGATATTCCGGGTGCCTTTTCTGCACTTTCTGAAAGGCATGAATTAAGAGCATTGGGTTTTTCTGGGACTCCAGACGTCCTACTGCCACGATCTCCCGGTTTCTTTTTTCCGCAGGGGTAAGATTCAGGAAGTCCCTGGCAATGGGATTGGGGATTACTACACTGCTTTCCATGATGTGTGTAGAAAAGTCAAAATATTCCCGCGCCATCTGCGTCTGGAACACATAACCGGATGCCTTGGGATAGAGAAGTTTCATCATGGTCTGACGAAAGTTTCCCCGATACTCCTTCACCGGGTCATTCCGCACACTGATGATCACCGGAAAGTTATATTTTCCCTTCAAACTACAGGCAAGAAAATTGGGCTCCGGCAAAAAACTAATGAGGGCTTTGACCGATCCCTCCTTCTGTAGTTTCTGCAACACCCTTGCCAAGCCGGCACGGCGTCTGGGGAAACGCACCAGCATATTCTGTTGATACTGCTCCTCTTTCGTGTCAATGGTAAGCAGGTGAATTGCCGGATTTAAGTCATATTCCGGTTTTGCTGCCATGAGACTGATAATCGTCACCTCGTAGTGTTTGACGAAGTATTCATTGCACATATTGCAGATCACCCTCTCCGCACCACCACGGGTGAGCGAGAGGGTGAGAAAAATCAGTTTTTCCATACGATTTCCTATTTATAATATCCCTGATACCATTCAACGAATTTCGTCAGTCCTTCTTCAATGGTGGTGGACGGTTTAAAATCAAAGTCACGGATTAAATCACTGACATCTGCATAGGTCTGGTACACATCGCCGGGCTGCATGGGGAAATACTCCTTCTTTGCCTCCTGTCCCAGGCATTTCTCCAGGGTTTCGATGAAGGTCATCAGTTTCTCCGGTTTATTGTTTCCGATGTTATAAATCTTGTAGGACGCACCCTTTTTGTCCTCCTTGGGAGGATTGCACAGGATGTTTAAAATTCCCTTCACAATATCATCAATATAGGTGAAATCCCGGTACATATCGCCGTTATTGAAAATATGAATGGGCTGCCCCGCCAGGATTTTTCTGGTAAAGCCAAAGTATGCCATGTCCGGTCTGCCGTAAGGTCCATAGACCGTGAAAAAGCGCAGTCCCGTCAGCTTGATTTTGTACAGCTTACTGTAAGCGTAAGCCATCAGCTCATTGGATTTCTTGGTGGCTGCATACAGGGAAACCGGCTGATCTACCTGGTCATCCGTGGAAAAAGGCACTTTATCATTGCCCCCATAGACGGAGCTGGAGGAAGCAAATACCAGATGTTTCACCGGATAATGTCTGCACGCCTCCAGGATGTGGTAAAATCCCATCATGTTGGACTGCATATAGGCATCAGGATTTTCAATGCTGTAACGGACACCTGCCTGTGCTCCCAGATTTACCACAATATCCGGCTTTTCCGTCTCAAAAATGTGAAAAACTGCCTCTTTGTCTGCCAGATCCGCCTTGATGAATTTGTAGTTGGGGTACTGTTTCAGAATCTCCAGGCGCGCCTCCTTCAGGGAAACCTCGTAGTAGTCATTCATGTTGTCAAAACCAACAACTGTTGCTCCCTGCTCCAGCAATGCCTTGGAGGTATGAAAACCGATGAATCCGGCTCCTCCCGTAATTAAGTACTTATAACTTGTGTTTAACTGTTCCATCTCTTCTCCATTCTGACACTTGTGTCATTTTATTTTCAGTCTTATGATGCTATTTATGAATGTTTCCCACAATTCTGTTATCACTCTATTAAAACCGGGTATCCCTATAAATTTCATAAGGTTCTACTACCCGGATCAATTCATAATCATAGTTTTCCATGGGTTCTGTCTTGGGTTTGTAGCTATTTAAAATCACATAACGGCAATAGTTCTGAATCGCTTTATCTGCCACCCACTCCACATCGTAGGTTTCCGCTTCCATAAGATCAAACAATTCCCGCTCATTGCCCCAGCGTTCCACCAGCATTTCCCGTCCATAGGGCATCATCACATCGGAGGAATACTGCCGGACAAAATGAATCAGTTCCGAGGGAAAGACTGCCATGACCTTGCCATCCTCACCTTCGCCCCCTTCCTCCGGTAAAATCTCATCACAGATTTCCACCACCACCTGGGGAATATGATAGGCGTTTTCCGCCTTGGAAATGTAGGTGCTTTTGTATACCAGACTGCCGGACAGCGCCACCACTGCAGCCAGTACCACTAACCCCACCGGCTGCACCCAGAATCTGCGCTTTCTCCGAAATGGTATCGTCTTTTCCTTGTCTCCTGTGATCTCTCCCACTGCCGGCTCTTTGTCCTCTCGCAGTAACAGCATTCCTGCATAAGCAGTAGCTACACCTATCGGTAAAACCCAAAGAACTCGGTAGTAGGTTTCGGAGTCCAGCAGCCGGACAAAAATTTTCCGGAACAATGGACAGGAAAAGCCCGCCGCAATCAGCACCGATCCCCATACCATCAGGTTTCGGATCTCTTTTCGCTCCTCTTTCTTCCATATATAAAAGAGGGACAGCAGAAACAGCACCAGCAGGGAACCCGTTCCGGCATACGCCTTCCAGATGTCAATAATCGGTTGAAAATCCCACATCAGCGTTCCCTCCTATCGCAAAATAATGTAAAGTCCCATGTAAATCACACAGGGCACACAGCTTAGTGCCAGTTGAAACAGCAGCTTCAGATTTCGTTTCTGGATGGAAAGCACCAGGCCAAACGCTGCAATCATCAGCGCCGCCAGAAAGGCTGCCAGAGAAGAACACATGGCGGCAAAGGTATTGATGCATAAAAGTAACATCCAAAAGCCCCACCGCAGCGGTATGGTCTCTCTGTCCTCCAGAACCTCTTCCTTTTTCTTCACGGGAATGGTCTGGGCAAAGTAGAGCAGAATCCAGAGGATTGCCGGGAATACCAGATTTCCTGCCATTGCCTTTCCCTGCCAGGTGCGGGTCATCAGGAAGGTTTCTTTTGTATACAAGGACACATAGCCAAACATCTGCAGCAACGCCATGAGAATCATAAAAACTGGCAGCATCCGTTTTTCCCGGCACAGTACCATTCCAATTTGCAGATAAATCAGATAAACCACCGGCAAAATCATCAGGGGAAGAATGGTATGGGAAAGAATAGTGGCATGAATCCCCGTCATCCGGGCCAGCACCGCAATCCACATGGTCACCGTAGCGGTGGCATGTCTCGCATCAAACCTTGCGGCGGCTCCCGTGTAAGGATCCACCTCGTACATGGAACCATTCTGGTCTGCCATCACAGACTGCGCTACATAATAGGCATCATCCCCGTCGAAAGAGGCGCGGGTCACTGCCATATAAAGCTGAAATACCAGAATACATACGAAAATGCACCAGTAAAAAAAGGTAAAAACCAGGGTGCTGCGGCTCATTCCCTTGTCCACGCCACGAATCAGGGACACCGACCAGCTTTTCTTTCGCAGGCTCCGTACCAGAATCACAACCGCCCCCACCGCCAACAGGGAGGTCACAACCAGATTCAGGAGCACCAGCACGGAAATATCCGCCTCCCGCAGTACCAGCGGAACGGCAAAAAGCTGAAAGACCGCCAGCATCACAAAGAAACCAGAGAGATACTGCACTCCCGGCGTCCGTTTTTCCCTTGGCATGCCGCACATCGGAAAGATTCCCAATAAAAAGGGTAACAGAAGTAACCAATACAACAATTTTACAATCGCCATAAGCACCTCCGAGCTTAGTTGTGTTTCTCCAGAAACATCTTACGGGTCACAAAGTTGTAAACCATGACAATGGCAGTGGCGATAATTTTCGCTCCCGTGTAAACCAGACTGTAGCCAAAACTTCTCACCCATGCAAAGCTGTTAAAGACAGGCTCCACAAATACCCAGATAATGAAGGAATTCAAGCCCATGCCAATGAGACTTAAAATGACAAAAATCACAAATTCCGTCTTGCGGTTCATGTCCTCTTTCCGCTCAAAGACAAATTTAAAGCTGAGAATATAATTCACAATCACCGAAATTACAAAGCCCAGTATGGAGCCAATCATGGATGCCTGGGTAAAAAAGCCCTCACCGAAGGCTTTCAGCAGAACATTCATGGTCAGCAGTCCCACCAGATAATCAATCAGAAAGCAGACTACCCCTACCACTCCGAATTTCAAAATCTGTTCGATTAGTTTCTTCATTTTGTTTCTCCTTTAGTTTAAGCCACACAACAGGCGGAATACTTTCACCTTGTCAATCACAAGCTTCGACAGCACCAGACAAATCCCTGTGTCCAGAATAAAATTGCCCAGAATCAAAATCCAGGGATTGGTCACCCCAAGCACCGACACCAGAATCGTCCGGGTCACCACCAGGGCATAACCATCCAGCAGATATAACTGTAGGGAATAGCGGCTGCAATCCATGAAAAATCCATGCACCCGGTTCTGGCTTTTTTTCACCAGTGCTGTGCCATCGCTCTCCAGATATTCGATGGAAGGATTGGGACCCTTCAAAATCAACTCAGCCAGTTTAAAGCAGACCAACGCCCCATTTAATGCCACCAGCATCTGTAATAAATCCTGGATTCTGTCGTTATACCGGTCTAACACCGGAATCTCCACACCAAACAAGGGCAGACCATTCTCCAGCTGCATGTACATCATAAAAAACAGCACCGACGCCAGAATTGCCACAATGGTAACACCCCAGCTTGCCAGGTTTTTCCGTACTGCCTCGTAAGCACCGCTTTGCCGGATCAGATAGCCAATAAAAAAGTAGGGCAAAAATTCTGCCACTGAGGACAATAAAAACAGTTCCGGCAGAAAGCCCCGGAGGAAATATAGCAGGCATACTGCCAATATAACGATTTCTTTTCCCCACGTTCCTTTCCGGAAAAGCCAGTGAAATAAGGGGAAAATCAGAAACAGCACGAAAAGTGTCCACAAGAACCAGTCACTGCCACCGAAAAACAGAAATTCATAAATCAAGGTTCCCGCATCGTCGGTTTTATTTACCAGTCCCGTGGGCAATACCCGCATTCCGATGTCCAGTAAGCCAAACACCACATGAGGCACCAGAACCCGCTTTATTTTTTTCCAGAGATAAGCTCCGTAGGTTTTCCCCACGCCAGCCTTTTCCGGGGTGCCATACTGAAAGCAAAAGCCTGACACCAGGAAAAACAGGGGCATCTCCACCACCCACAAATAGGAATGGAGTTCCCTGCACCACGCAATTTCGTGGAGATTGATGGGATAAACCAGGATGGAATGGTAACACAGTACCATGAGAATCGCCAGTCCCCTGAGGATATCAATTTCTTTATAATAAGGTTTTACTACTGTCTGCTCACTCATATCCATTATTCGGGCCACTCGTAGATGACCACATCTTCTTCCGATAATTCGTTGCCCATCTGCACCTCCACCAGATGCATGTCGGAGATGGCTTTCAGTCCGTGCCTGTCCCCGGCACGGAAATGGAACACATCCCCGCCTCGGGCAATAGTGGTCACGCCGTCCATAATCAGATAGCCCTGTCCATCCACAATGGTCCAGGTCACATCCTTATGTTTGTGACTTAAATAATCCAGATATTTGCCGGCACTTACCTGCATCTGCTTGATGAGGGAACGATGCCCGTCCTCATACTGGGTATAGTCCAGCACCCGGTAATCCCCCCAGATACTTTCCTCATACATGGGACGGCTGTCCAGCTTTTCCACATAGGGCTTGATGTAAGAGCTTTTGTGCTTGTCGGAAACTAAAATTCCATCGGGGCTGGCTGCTACCACAATGTTTTCTGTTCCCAGGGTTACCACCGGAATGGAAAGTTCATTGATGACATGGGTGTTCACACATTCCTCACCCATGGACACATCCCCCACACTGTCTTCCTTCATAACCTCGGTCAACGTATTCCAGGTTCCGATGTCTTTCCACTGTCCGTCGTAGGTAACAACTGCCAGAGATTGGGCTTTTTCCACCACTTCGTAGTCAAAGCTGTCCTTTTTCAAGTCTCCGTAATGCTCCCGTACCGAGTGAAAGTCAATCTCTTTCAGATACTGTTTCGTTATTTTCTGCAAATAGGATAATTTAAAGGCAAAAACACCGCCGTTCCACAGGGCACCGCCCCGAATCAGCTCTGCTGCCACTGTTTCGTCGGGTTTTTCCTTAAATCCGGTGACCACATGACCGCCGTTATTTTCCCGGCAAAGAATGTAGCCATACTTGGCGGAAGGATAAGAGGGTTGAATTCCCATCAATACCATATCTGCCTTGCCGCTCTGCACCACCTCGTCCATCTTGAGGAAGGTCTGGAAATAGGATAAATCTACATAGGGGTCAACAGGAAGGACAATCACTGTCTCCTCCGCATCCACCTGCCGCTCAGAGGTAAGATAGGAGGATGCCAGCACGATTGCCGGAAAAGTATTGCGGCGCTCCGGTTCCACCACCACATCTACTTTTTTACCCAACTGCCTGCGGATGGAGTCTTTCTGGGAGGCACTGGTTGCCACCACGATATGATCTTCGATGCCTGCAGCGCGAATCTGCCGGTACACCCGCTGTACCATGGACTCATGCTCTCCCCTTTCGTCCGTAAGGAGCTGTAAAAACTGTTTGGAGCGGACTTCATTGGACAAGGGCCAGAGCCGTTTGCCCGAACCGCCGGATAAAAGTATAATATTCATAAAGGTTTCCTTTTCTGCCCTATATATTATTGTAACTATTCAGAATCCCATTCACCAAACCGCTGCTGCATGGCTCTAAACAGTTACAATCTATTATACTGAAAGTCGGGGAAAATGGAAATACTTGTCCTTGATTTCGTTGACACTTTTTCGGAATTACGACATAATAACAAGGAAGAACGAGACTTTTTTACTGGGAGAAGGACATGAATCGTATCAAATCAGTATTACCGGAGTTGCTTATTTTAATTATTGCAGGCATTTTATGTCTCTGCGTATGGCCTTTGGGCATTCTGGGACATGGAACCTATGAAAGTTTCAGTACCGAAAAGGGAATGACTTTATCTGCCCCCTTATCAGAAGGCGTGGTATTTGAGGGCAGTTTTGCTCCCCAGTACGCGAATCTGGATTCTATCGGAATTCGTTTCAACACCCGCACCGATGTAAACGTGGCGGACGGCGTACTGCACTTTGAACTCGTTGATTCCAGTGGGGATTCCGTCTATTCCTCCACCGTAAATTGTGTGGATATTAAAAATAATGATTATGAAGTATTTGAACTGACCCAGCCCCTCTCTGTGGGAGAGATTTATTCCTACGTTCTCTCCACTTCCGGCTGTACCGATGGTGCTCCCAGACTTTATTTAGGCAGTACCGGTGTAGGACCACTGGAACAGCAAAGTCTTTCCCTGAATGGAAACCCAGTGGGAAAATGGGCGATTTTACAGCTTACCTACACAGCCAGACTGACCCTGCGCAAGGCATTGGTCTATGACATCAGCATTCTTCTGATTGCCATGGCTGTACTATTTATGCTCCGTGGATTCCACTCCACTCCCGCTTTCGGACTTTTTAAAAGCTTCCGCCGTTTCTGCATCTACCTTTGTTTCGTACTGATCGGCTGCATGACCATTCTTTTGTTTGATGAAAGCAGTAAATCCCTTACTACCCCGGGCAATGAACTGAAAAGGGAATTTGGGCAGCCTGCCTACGATTACACTTCCGTCAACGAGGATTCCGGTGAGTCCGGTGCCTGGCTGACCACAGACCGCTATGCTTTGAACCGTGGCATTTATTCCATCAGTGTGGAATATACTGCTGCAGCTCCCGGCAGTACACTTTCTCTGATTGATAACGGGAAAACGATTTCCGAAACAGAGCTGCCTGTGGCAGAAACTTATCTTATTGTTCCCTTTACTCTGGACAAAGACTGCCAGGATCTGCAAATCTGGATCAACTATGGTGGTTCAGGACTGATGACCGTTTATTCTGTCGCTTTAAATCCTGTAACACGGTTTTACAATGATACCTATTACTATGTTGTTGTATTTTTACTTCTGAATATCTTCATGCTTTGCTCCATCGCATATGAAAAACGCCATCCGATGGATGGAAAGTCGAAGGCTGCTGCCTTGCTTCTCCTGGGGATTGGATTATTTTCCTTCCTACCTTATGCCAATGGAGTTCTGCCCTGGGCTGATGATCTATGTTATCATCTGATTCGTATTGAAGGGATTAAGGATGGTCTGCGGGACGGACAATTTCCGGTTTATATTTATCCTGAAGGCTTACAGGGCTATGGATATCTCAACTGTATGTATCCTAACCTGTTTCTGTATCTTCCGGCTTTTCTCCGGCTACTTGGTGTATCCATTGCTGCCTCTTACAAAACATTGGTTTTATTATTCCATCTGGCGACGGCTTTTCTTACCTATTATAGTATGAAGTCCATTTATCCCCGGCGGAAACCGGCACTGGCTGCGGCATTGCTCTATTGCCTTTGCACCTACCGCTATGTGAATTTCTATGCCCGTGGGGCTGTGGGTGAGGCTCTTGCCATGACATTCTTCCCCCTGCTCATCGCCGGACTTTATCATGTACTGGTGGGAGAAAAGAAAAAGTGGTGGCTGCTTGCCGTAGGACTAAGTGGTCTGCTCCAAACCCACATTCTCAGTGCTACCTTAGGTGCTTTCCTCTGTGTCATTGCCGGAATTGTATTTTTCAGCCAGGTCGTAAAGGAAAAGCGCTTTCTTCCTATCCTGAAAGCCGCCGGTGCCTTCCTTTTGTGGAATCTCTGGTTTCTGGTGCCTTTCCTGTATTATTATAAAAATGCCAATTTTCGGTTGAGCGCTCTGGATTACAGTAATTATTCCGAATACTCTCTCCTGCTGTCCGATCTGGCCGGAACCATCAATCTGGACAGTAACCGCACATTGACCCTGGGACTTCCTATTGTTCTGTGTGCCGGCATTGCGCTGTTCTATCTGATTGCCCGCCATGTTCAACCATCATCCGGAAAGGAAACGCATACAGCCATAGTAAGTCCCACTTTTTTGAATTTCTTACTGGTGATGGGACTTGTGTTTACCCTTTTATTGCTTGGACAGTTTAATGCGAAGGCATTTATGGAACTTCCAGTTTTCGACTGGTTCTTTAAAAAGATTCAGTTTCCGTGGAGACTGTTGGGTCCTGCTTCTCTTTGTTTCATCATGGCCGGCTGCATCAGCCTGGAAGAATCCAAGCTTCTTCAAAAGCATGCCGGCGCTATTTTTGCAGGGCTTGCACTGGTCAGTATGCTTCCCTTCACCCTATACCATGAGGAACAATTCATGTATGCCACCTATACCGCCAGCACCTCGGTGGGACATGAAAGTAAACTGATTGGTATTCCCAAAGGTGAAAACACCATTGTCTACCCTTACGAGTGGAGACGGGATGGTATGGGCGATGACCTGCTGGTTCCCGAATATGTACGCACTACCGATTCCTTCGGGACAGCTGTTTCCGATTTTTCAAGGGAAGGAACCACCTCTTCCATTACTTACAGCACCACTGTAGAAGATTGCCTGATTGAGTTTCCGGTTCAGTACTATAGTGGCTACAAGGCTTATGACGAAAATGGAAAAAAAGTGGAAATTGCTCCCACAAGTAACCAGTTAGCAGGATTCTATGGTGCAGCCGATGGTGCAGCACATACCATCACGTTAAGCTTCCATCAGAACACGCTATTTATTCTGGGTGAACTGCTCTCACTCCTGTCCATTATTGGCGCAGTTTTGTATTTACCTACGGGTCAATTTCCTCACCGGTTTACGAAACGTAAAAAGTAAGTTATACTATTTTTAAATAAATTTGGAGGTTTTGGTGAAATGGATAAAATTGCAGTTCTCATCCCCTGTTATAATGAGGCGCAGACAATTGAAAAGGTGGTGATGGACGCAAAACAGGCTCTTCCAGACGCCACTATTTATGTATATGACAATAATTCTACTGATGGCACTGCGGAGATTGCCGAAAAGGCCGGAGCTGTGATCCGTCACGAGTATATGCAGGGCAAGGGAAACGTCATCCGGCGCATGTTCCGGGAGATTGATGCCCAATGCTATCTGATGATTGATGGAGATGACACCTACCCTCTGGATTGTGCCAAGGAACTGGTGGACAAGGTACTATACCATCAGGCTGATATGGTGGTTGGTGACCGGCTTTCCTCCACCTACTTTACGGAAAACAAACGCCCCTTCCACAATTTCGGAAACAGTCTGGTGCGTGGCAGCATCAACTGGTTATTTCATTCCGACATTAAGGACATTATGACAGGCTACCGTGCCTTCAGCTACCAGTTCGTAAAAACCTTCCCCGTTCTCTCCAAAGGTTTCGAAATTGAGACGGAAATGACGATACATGCTGTGTTTAACAACATGCAGATTGAGAATGTCATCGTGGATTACCGTGACCGTCCCGCCGGAAGTGAATCCAAATTAAATACCTACTCTGACGGTATGAAAGTGATTGGTACCATTATACGCCTGTTCCGTAATTACAAACCCATGGGATTCTTTGGAATAATTGCCCTGTTTCTGGTGATTATTGCTGTTGCATTTTTTGTTCCGGTACTGGCTGCGTTTCTGCAAACCGGACAGGTTTTAAAATTTCCCACTTTAATCGTCTGTGTTTTTACCGCACTGGCGGCAATCCAGTCCTTCTTCTCCGGATTGATTCTGGGAAATATGACAGAAAAGAATCGAAAAGATTTTGAAATGAATCTGATTTGCGTTCATGAAGAATATCAAACAAAGTTATCCTTATAACCTGCAAGAGGGAATGGCACTTTGCCGTTCCCTCTTGTCTTAATCCCCTTTTACTCTATGCAAAAGACACTAATCTCTCTGAAAAATGTCCCTTGTATACACTTTATCCTGCACATCATCCAACGCCTTATCATAGCGGTTTGCAATGATGGCATCACACTGTTTCTTAAACTCCTCCAGCTGATTCACAACACGGCTTCCAAAGAAGGTTGTTCCATCCTCCAGTGTGGGTTCATAAATGACCACGGTTGCTCCCTTTGCCTTAATCCGCTTCATAATTCCCTGAATAGAACTCTGACGGAAATTGTCGGAGCCAGATTTCATGGTTAACCTATATACTCCAATTACACAGGCTTTTTCGTTCTGCGCATTGTATACAGAGCCATCATTGTAATCATAATAGCCTGCTGTATGCAGTACTCTATCCGCAATGAAATCCTTACGTGTTTTATTGGCCGCCACAATGGCCTCAATTAAATTCTCCGGTACATCTTCATAATTAGCCAGCAACTGTTTCGTATCCTTTGGCAGGCAGTAACCACCATATCCAAAGGATGGATTATTGTAATAGTCCCCAATTCGCGGATCCAAGCAGACTCCTTTAATAATCTGCTGGGTATTCAAGCCTTTCAGTTCCGCATAGGTGTCAAGCTCGTTAAAATAAGAAACACGAAGTGCCAGATACGTATTAGCGAATAGCTTTACCGCCTCTGCCTCTGTCGTTCCCATAACCAGCACATCCACATCTTCTTTTAAAGATGCTTCTTTTAGGAGTCCTGCAAAGGTATGGGCTGCCTCTACCATCTCCGCGTTGTTCTGGTCTGCACCTACAATGATTCTGGAAGGGTGCAGGTTATCGTATAAAGCATGTCCCTCCCGCAAAAACTCCGGGCTGAACAAAATTCGATCATAGCCTAATTTTTTTCGAAGCCCTTCGGTATATCCAACGGGAATTGTGGACTTAATCACAAAAATAGCATTGGGATTTACCTTTCGTGCTGCATCAATAGCTGCTTCTACCGCAGAGGTATCAAAAAAATTCTTCTGTGGATCGTAGTTTGTGGGCGTAGCCACTACAATAAAATCTGCATCTTTATACGCCATCTCTGTATCAAGTGTCGCTGTCAGATCCAGTTCCTTTGTTGCAAGATATTCCTCAATTTCTTTATCAACAATGGGGGATTTCTTGTGATTAATCAAATCCACCTTCTCCGGAATAATATCTACTGCATAAACCTTATGATGCTGAGACAAAAGAACTGATATAGACAAACCTACATATCCGGTTCCTGCCACAGCAATTTTTAAATTTTGCTTCATGATGCTCTCCCTTTAGAAAATAATAGATTCATTATAGCATATTTTCACAAGGAGTAATAGTGTTTCTGCTTTTCAACGGTAACTCTTCTTCACCGATTCATAAAGCAGCTTCCGTTGTCGCTCCGCTTCTCTTTCCCTGCTTTCTTTCCGTTCCTCCAGGCATTGAGGGCAGCGCTTAGGAAGGGAAAAGTTTTTACAATAATAAATGTACTGCATCTGCACCGTCACGATAAATGTCTTCTGGCATTTTATACAAGAAATGATTTTATCCATAGCCCTTCCTCAAATTCCGACAATTTTATCATCTTTATTATACTACATTATCTATGTTACTTTTAATTCTGTTTTGGCGAGAATTTTTGTTGGTCATTTTCTTATAATGTCAGAATTTGTTACAAATCGTTGCTTTATGGCTGAATTTTTATTATAATACCTTTCATGAAAAGGGATGGGAGATTACAACTATGAATGATAAATTAGCGGTTTTATTGATTGAAGATGACCTCTCAGCATGTGAATCAATTCAAAATTACATCAATTCTATACATGATGTAACGCTGGTAGGTGTATCAAACAATAGCGAGAAAGCCCTTGTTCTTACCAAGGCGCACCTTCCGGATGTGGTAATTCTGGATCTGGAACTGCATCAAGGCGGTGGAAACGGTCTGTTATACCTTTCTGCACTCAATAAGCTCAGCTTACCCAAACGCCCCTTTATTCTGGTTACCACCAATAACACCAGTGAGGTCACTCTGGCTTATGCCCGTCAGCTCGGTGCGGATTTTATTATGACCAAATACAATTCTGATTACAGTGCGAAATCGGTCATTGATTTCTTACGCTCTATGAAGAGCGTTATTGCATCCCATACAAGCAGTTTCAATGTTCCTATGCCAAATATGACCCCGGCGCAAAAAGAAAAGCTGTTGGAACAGCGAATTCAGAGAGAATTAGACCTTCTGGGTATCAGTCCCAAGGTAAAAGGTTATCGCTATCTCATTGAGGCAATTCAGTTTAATATCGACACCCCCTCTGAGAGCATTTCAAAGCACCTTGCAGATAAATACAAGAAGTCTACCGCCAGTGTAGAGCGAGCCATGCAGAACGCAATCAGTAATGCCTGGGCAACTTCCGACCCTGAGGAATTAGCGGTACACTATCGGGCAAGAATCCGTGCAGAAAAGGGGATGCCTACCTTGATGGAATTTATCAGTTACTATGCGCGGGAAATGCAAAACGAACATGGAACAGAATGATGGGGGATTTTTAGGTAGAAAAATAGCCATGTGCTAGTGGCACATGGCTATTGGTGTTTCAGATGCGAATAATTTCGCAGATTTTATTAATAATTTCAGCCCACATTAATATCCCCTCCTTTTGAGGAGAGTATATTAAGGAACGGCTCACAACTATATTTGTTTGTTTACTTATTTTTCGTTGGAAAAAGTTAGTTTGTGGTTTATGATATTATGATTAATTTAATTATAAAACACTTGTATATATATTCTAATTGCATTTATTTATATTTAAAAATCTTAAATCGCTCCATTACGCTATTCAAAAAATTTATTTTTATAAGTGTGTCTGCAGTCATATTAACTTTCATAACTATTTTATGTAAGCAATTTGTTCCTCAAGCAATTCTCATATTACCTTTTGCAGTTCTATGATTTATAACTATCTTTTATAGTAGAAATTTACGTCTTTCATTTGTTACTTGTATGATTTCTTATGCATTAAGCTATGGAGTTTTCATTCTTTCATCTTTGATAATTATCACGTTTTGTACTATATTAAGTACACCTTTTTCACTAATGCCAACGCGAATGAATATTATTTTTTCGGGTATTATCCAATCAGTTGTTACTACTTCTATCTTTTTTACTAAGAGACGCAAAAGGGGTATGCCCTATTTATATAATGCTACATTTGCAAATATTGGTGTCGCATTAGGCATTTCACTTCTTCTAAGTATTGCCTTTATACAAACACACTTAGAAATATCATTATTAGATAAAAGTTTCGCCGTAATTTTCATCATTAGTTCACTTTTTATTCTCCTCCACTGGTGGCAATCCCAGCTCACCAAAGCCTACCGCAAACGTCTGGCTCAGTTGGAGTTAGAGTCCCTTCGTACAGAGTTGGAGCAGAAAACCGCTTTGTTGAAAAAGTTAGAAACACAAAATGAGGAAATGGGCAGACTGATCCACAAAGATAACAAATTGATTCCCGCAATGGAGCATGCAGTAAGCAGCTACCTTGCTTCCGCTTTTACTGATATTGCCCTGCAACAGGCGCAGGGCGAAGCTCTTCTTTCTGATTTGAAAGAGTTTTCTGAAGCAAGACGAGGCATTTTATCCACATTCGCTCCGATTTCTGCGCCCAAATATAACACCGGCATTCCGTCCCTGGATGCCATTCTGGTTTACATGTATCAAAAAGCTCAGGTACATGGCATCCGCTTTTATGCTGCAGCAACACCCGAAAGTATTGCTGCTCTTCCTCCCGCCCTTACTACAGAGAAGCTGGTACATATGCTATCAGACTTATTAGAGAATGCCATCATTGCCACGAAAACGAGTACAGAAAAACAAATCCAGGTACAGATCTACCTGGCAAATGGACTTTTCACTATCGAGGTCGCTGATACGGGATGTTCGTTTGAGCCAGCAACACTGATTTCTTTCGGATTAGAAAAAGCTTCCACGCATTTAACGGAAGGCGGAAGCGGTATTGGTCTATTGGATATTTGGAAGATCAAGGAAGAAACAAAGGCCTCCATCCATATCCATGAATATGAAGCCGGAGCCCCTTTCTCTAAGAAATTGTTTATAACTTTTGATAAAAAGAATAAATATGTCATTCACACCTGGAGAGACAAAGAGTTATCTCCGCTGGTAAATCGCGGAGATATTGTAATTTTACCGCAAGAGCAGGTATAAAATAAGGCATAGATGACTGTCCGTAACGTCATCCATGCCCTTGTTTCCTATTCACTACTCAAAGAGATATGCCGCAGCATAAACACCATCATACTCTTTCTGATAACCCGTAAGATGAGAATTACTGTCATATATCAGGTCTGCATATTTCTCAAAGTTATCGTCAGCTCCCATAATAGAAGAATATACAATGAGATGATCGGCCTGCTGGATTTCCTTGTCCTCCATGGCGGACATATCCTGGGTACTGACGAAATATACCTTTTTGTAATTCCATAGGGCTTCCGCATCGGCCCAGATCAAATACTTGTATTCATCCTTATGGTAAAGATAGACAACCGTGTCAAACGCATGTTCTTTGGCAAATGCTGTCATAGCCGCCTGCTCCGGATAGCAGAAATATATCCGTTTTTGAAAAATTCCCGTAACGTTCATAAGAAGCATTGCTGCAAGCAAACTTGCATAAATACCTCTTTTAAAATACGTTGAATGCTCCCCATTCACAAATTCACGAATGAACAGGCAGCCGATAACTCCTATGCAGGCAAGAATCAATATATAAATAGACATCTGATAGCGGAGCATCGCTTCCTCCCCGTAAAGAGATGCTTTTAAGGATACACAGAAATATCCTGTTGTGGGAATCAGCAGGCACTGTACAAAGCTCCCCATCTCTTTCTGTCTTTTTATCAACAAAGCAATCAGGCAAGCACCTGTTAAAAGAAGAATCGGAATCATTGCTCCATGGAAAACATATTTATTCATTAATCCGCTGAAGAACTGCCATCTCGCCTGTATATCCGTCAGATTCAGAAGATTCCCTGTTGCCTGTTTTCCACGATACCCAGCAAAAATATGTCCCAGACATGCCGGATAACTCAGTACCGCCAGGATGCCCGCTCCCAGCATGCTCACGTCATAGATCAGAAACCGTTTCCATTCCGTTTTCAGTCTGGGCAGCCAGTACGCCGCCTCCAGAAAAAACAAAAAGACCAGATAATAGTAATGCGTCAAAAAGCCCACATACGCCAATGCACCGTTTAAGACAAAGAATTTCCAGTGCCACTTCTCGCCCATGCCGAGATGCAGCCAGATGGCAAGTATCATCCACAATGTCAAAAGCATATACATACGAATGAACATCACGTTACTGATGACTCCCGGATTGGTAATGCAAACCAAGGAAACGAAAAACGCTGCCCGTTGATTGTGTATCAGCTTTTCCAGAATCAAATACAAAAATACCGTTGTAATGAGGGCATATAAAATGTTTAATGCCAGTCCCTGCCAGATAGAGTAAATTCCCGGTGTCAACGAACACACCGTATGTAACAATAAATAAAATACCGGCGGATGCACATCATAGGACTGTAATTCAATCACTTTGCCATAGTGAAACTGCTCTCCTTCCTGCACGAAAAAGTCTTTCTTCATATCTCCACCGGACAGCCATTGGCGGTCATTGACTGCCCTTCCATCTGAATTGTTGGTGGTGAAATAAGAATAATATTCATCAAAATGCATCCCCTGTTTCTGGCATCCAACCAAAATCAGCAGCACTAACTGAATCAATAGCAGCGTACTAATGAAAAGTTCCTTCTTCTTTTTCACTCTTTGGTACCTCGTCCATTCTATTTTTATATTTTTTAATTCTTCTCCATAAATTCTTCATTCTTTTTTCATTAATATCTGCTATACTACACAGAGATAAAAAAGAGGATTCCTTATGAAAAAAAGAAAAGTTTATCTTGATGTATTACGCGCCATCGCCTGCTGTATGGTTGTGGGCGTTCATGTATCTGCTCAGCAAATCACTTTGTTGGGCACACAGAGTATCAGTTTTAAATTTATGAATGCCATGGATTGTCTGTGCATTATTGGAGTCCCGCTATTTGTCATGATCAGCGGTGCCCTCATGTTAAATCCTGCCCATGACAATTCCATTAAAAACCTATATCGTCATCACATCTTTCATTTGCTGACTGCTTATGTGACATGGCTGCTCTTTTACAATATTGTAGATTACGTAAAAGCCAACCACGGTTTTACCTGGACGGCTTTCAAAAAAGAAGTTCTTTGGGATACCTTACTTGGCAAAGGAATGTATCACATGTGGTTTCTTCCTATGATACTGGGACTCTATGTTCTTACTCCCTTAATCAAGCAAATGGTTCCGTCCAAAAAACTTTGTGAATACTTCATACTTTTGTATTTTATCTTTACTCTGTTTTATGAAACAATTTTCAAGTTTCAGGTGCCGTACGCAGAGCTTGCAGAAAGTCTATTCACACGTATTCCAATGAAAATGTTAGACGGCTATATCGGCTACTATATATTGGGCTACTATCTGGACAAGTATTTTACGCCCATCCGTAAGCGCAGTTTCTGGGCTATCCTGACATTGGGTCTGGTCAATTTCTTGTGGGAAGTCACAGTATGCAACCAGGAATCTGCACAGAAGGGTGAATTATCCACCATTTTAAACGATCCTCTAACTGTCAATGTCTTTTTTGCTGCAGTTGCAATCTTTTTGCTGCTGCGACAGCTTTTCAAGAAAATTGACACCAATGGATTGTTTTATCACATCTGCCGGGGCCTGGGGCGATATTCCTTTGGTGTATATCTGATTCATCCGTTGATATTAACCTGGTTAACAGAACATAATATTACCACTTTACTGTTACCCGTCCCCATATCCATTCCACTTATGATTTTACTGGTGGTTTGCATCAGTTATGTATTTGTCTGGGCAATTTCAAAGATTCCTGTTGCAGGAAAATATGTTGTATAAGGAAGTTACTCTGATATTTTAACAATCAGTACATCGTCCACGTATCCAATAGAACCTTTCTTTGGATATGTGGGCATTTGCCGGATTTCTTTTGTATCACTGTCTACCCGGGTCAAATTCATCTGTACATTCCATTCAAATTGCAATAATGCATAATCGGTTCCCACATAAGTCAAAGCGGTATTCCCCGTTCCATAGGGTACGATTTCCCCAAATCCCTTCAAGGTCTGCTCCATATAAGGCGAGTTTTCAAAGGATCCCACAAACGCAACCGGCGTTTCTCCAGGAACATAGCTTTCCATATCCTCTATATCCGCTACGATGCGTGTCATAAGAGACTGGGCAGACTGTTCCTGTAATGACTTTTTCAAATATACCTGATTGGCATATACAGTGCCGGACCATATAATGGATAACACACAGCCCCATGTAATTACCTGTTTCCAACGTTTATCTGCTTGCTCCTGCTTTTGCCCAACCATAGCAATCAGAAAAATATATGGCATGATAAATGCATAAGTCATCAATGAATGAACCATTCCCTTTGAAATAAAACAGGTAAAATTCATTCCCAAAGGAAAGAGTGAAAGCAATATAATTTGCAGGCTCCATTGCCACCAGGCAGTACGATTTCTTTTATTTGCCTGAAATAGTTCATATAATAACGCAAGCATCACCAGAACATTCGATAAGCGCAAGATATATTTCCAGACTACACTTAAAGAAATTCCCTTAAACATCATGGTAACAAAGGTGTCAGGATTCCAGAAGAATTGAAACACATGTCGATAGGTCAGCAATAACAGTGTTCCCACAGAAGTCCCAGAATAGTCCCCAACAGATGCCATTCCATTATAAGTATCCGCTGTCCAGATTCCAAACAGCGCGAGAAATCCCTTCCAGATAAGAAAGTAACAGGCTGCCGCCACCACCAAAATGCCTGCTGCTTTTATGGCTTTCATCGAGAAGGTTTTAAAAGCCATACTTCTCTGTAAATCCTGTATCAGCAGAATCAGGAACAGACAAATGGTCACGCAAATATATGCCTGATAAATTCCCAACACCCCTACCATACATAAGAGTGCTCCACCCCTGGGTATTCCTTTTTCTTTCGTCCAAAGCCAAACCCCTAGGCAGCTTAAAAACAATGAACACGCAAAGAAATCCACCCAAGGTAAAAAGGATGCATTCGCAACGGTAACCGTGAGATTGGAAACAACAATTCCTGACAATATTACAATACTTACCATAGACTTGATCTTTAACAGGTCCACCAGCAGACATACGGTCAAGCAGTACCAAATCAAAGCACAGAAGCAAATCAGCCAGGGATTACATAAACCTCCCCGTAAAAAAAGTAGAACAGGTTGAAAAATCCGTCCCAATGCAATCTGCCATGCACTGTCATCCTGATAGATCTGAAGTAAAGAATCATGGGTAAACATGTTATTCGCAAAGCGATAACCATGTGCAAACAAACACCAGAATACCGTACTTAAAACAGCTGCTATGTTTTTAGCCTGACTGCCTGTTGTTCTCGTTTCGTCCATTTCCTTTTAACCCCCTTCATATTATTTCCAGTATAACAATGATTTGTTTATTAGGCAAATAGAACTACTTTCCCGTTGCAAATTGTTTTCCATCCGTTATACTGAAAGAGTGTTCTTTATTATTCAGAAGGGACTAATCAGATGAATCAAAAAACAAAAAAATTATTAATTCCATGGATCGTATTTCAAATCATGCTCCTTGTCTTTTTCCTTATAAGCGCATTTTCTCAATACCGAAATCGCTTTCAGGAACATATCTTCACACCGGCAGGCGGCGTTTATTACTTTACGATGGGAAATTATGATTCTGACCAGAATGCATACTGCGTGGATGAGACATCCGGAACTGCAGGAATTTTTACCTGTGGTCCCTACATGACCATGAAAAAAGGTATTTATGACATCACTGTGTACTATGAAAGCACCGGTGACGGGCACATGGCTTATGTAGAATCCGAGGATTCCGCTTTCTACGCCAATGGCGTTAAGGGTGACCAGATATTGCTGGATTCTCACCATACTTCCCGCTCCTTCCGGGTACAACTCTGCCGTGATGTAGAGGATTTTGAAATTCAGACAAGCTATAGCGGAAGCGGAAGCCTTACTGTGAGCGCCGTTTCTGTTGCCCAGGGCGCTACCGACACGATCCATACCCTTTTTCTCAGAGTCCTGCTGCTGCTTGGGGTTAATTTGCTTATTTCCGCTTACTTTTATTGGAAAACCCACGAGATATCCAGAGAGAAAATCCTAATTAGTGCCGGTCTGACTGGTATCATTCTTTTGTCTTCACTTCCTCTATGGAAAAATGGGTTCCCCAGATATACCACAGATCTGAATTTCTTTTTGATGAGGGTTGATGGTCTGAAGGACGGCTTATTATCCGGTACTTTCCCTGTAAGAATACAGCCAAACTGGTTAAACGGATACGGATATGCAACCTCCATTTTCTACGGAGACCTTTTTCTGTATTTTCCAGCACTGCTTCGCATGCTTGGAGTATCTGTCCAGAATGCTTACTTTTCTTATCAGTTCGCAATCAATATTGCTACCTGCCTGATTTCTTATTTTTGTTTAAAAGGAATTTTCAGCAGAAAAAGTATTGCCTTGCTGGGCAGTGGCCTGTATACCTTATCTGCTTATCGTCTGGTACTGTTATATTACACCACCAGAGGTGGCATGTTTACTGCGTATACCTTCCTGCCTCTGGTTCTTTACGGTATCTATCTTATTTATACAGACAGCAACAATGATAAGAGCTGGCTCTATACCAGCCTTGGAATGACTTTTATTCTCCATTGCCACCTGTTATCTGCCGAAATGACAGCCTTGGCTCTGTTATTATTCATTTTATTGACAGCAACCAGTTTCTTTAAAAAGGGACCGCTTCTTTCTATGTTAAAAGCTGTGGGCTGCTCTGTCATTCTCAATTTAGGATTTTTGATTCCCCTGTTGGATTACATGGGGGCAGGTTTTTATGTTTCCTCTGAATCCTGGAAATCTTTCTATAACTATATTCAAAATGATGGAATCAATCCCTCCGGCTTTTTCAATCTGTTCAGGGATTCCAATGCCTACACCACACCGGATGTCGTGCTTATCTGTGGATTACTTTTTTATTTTGTTCTGGTTCTGTGCATTCCTAAAACCAATCTCTCAAATGAGACCTTAAAATTCAGGAAAATGGGCAACCGTTTCGCCGCTTTATCCTGTATCCTTTGCTTTATGAGCACCACTTATTTCCCCTGGGACTGGATTGAAGAAACTTTTGAATTTCTCCGAATGCCAATCAATTCCATCCAGTATCCTCATCGCTTCATTGAAATCGCTGTCCTGACACTGATTGTTACCATCTGCTGCGGTTTACGCCAGGCAGCGGATTCTTTGGATAAAAACTATTATCGTTATGCATTATCCGGTATTTCCATTCTTCTTCTGATTGGTTCCGGATGGATCCTTTCCAACGTATTGAATCTGGACACTTATCAACCGGTGTATGACAAGGCTTATCTGGATACCTGCCGAATCAGTACCAAGGAATATTTGCCGGAAGGGGCTGACCCTGACTTATATACCCTGGAATCTCCCGTTGCTGAGGAGGGAGTTGCTATTGAGCAGTTTAACAGAAGGGGACTTCGCTTATCCATCGATTGCATCAACGTAACCAACGATACCCAGATTATCGAAGTACCGTTGGTGTACTATGAGGGCTATCAGGCTGCAGACGAGGATTGTGGCGAGCTGCAGCTGACCCCCAGTGATAATTTCTCCGTTCTCTTATCCGTACCCGCCTCTCACAGCGGAACCATTACCATTGGCTTTCAAGCCCCTCTAAGCTGGACGGCTGCGATGTGGGTGTCCGGAATATGGCTGCTTGTTTTAATTGGTTATCTTGCAAAAAGGCTGCGTTCCCACTATTTATACTGAGTTCCGCCAAGCTTTTGATAGATAGCCAGCGCTGCCTCTGTATCCTGTCTTCCCACCATATCCTGAAAACCAAGCACCGATAGTATCATAATTGACTGAATCCGGTTTTCACGGATGGTATTGTAGGGTCCGGCAGAATACAGAAGGGAGCGGATAATTTCAAATCCCACCGACTGCGAAAGCTCGTCAAAGGATTCAAATCCAAGGGCAGTCTGAAGCAATTTCCGGTTGCTGTATTTCTTAAGTCCGTCCGGCTGCTTTTCATGCAGCCCGGATGCCTCATATGCGGTTCGCAATCGGATAAGCTTTGGATTTTCTGCATTTCCTAATTCCAAATAATTCTCCACAACCTTACGGTCTGTAAAATATTGGTGGATAAAGAACGCACACTCAACTGCCTTATCCGCAAGCTGGGTATAACCCTCTACACTCTCTCCGCCAAACTGTTCTGCCAGATTTTTGGCAACATCCTTAACATCCTTGATTGCCTGGCGATACTGATTTTGATAGGTCTGGTATTTTGCAGATTCCATTGCCCGCCGGTTTCGCGCTTCTCCGGAAACACCCAGCCTTTCCTGGGAGACTGACTGTGAGGCTGCCGCAATTTCTTTTTCCTTGGCATCCTCCTCCGCTGCCTCCCTGGCTTTTGCGTCGGTTTGGTTAAGCTCCCTCAGATTCTTCATCACCTTTGCAAAATCTGCAATTGATTTTATCACTTCCCCGGCGGTATTCACCAGGCCTGTAATAGTTCCGGCTTTTTCCACTACACCTTGTATGCCTTCAACCTTGTTTTTATCCAGAAATCTTTCTATATATTCTTTATTTCCTTCATCCTTCAGCTTTTCTCCGATGGTCTCTGCCTTTTCATTTACGGTTTCGTTTGCACTCATCAAAACACTCATGACGGAAGGCTTCTCCTTCGTTTCCTCTTCCTCTGTAAAGCCGTACTTGTATGCCTTCTTTGCTGCCTCGTCAGAAATACTTGTGATGATATCCTGCAAAATGCCATATGACCGTAGATTTTGAGATGCAAGATCCACTGCCATTCTTCCAAAGAAGTGCGTTGCACGATTACCTGCCGTATGCAGATTCTTTCTTAAATATTCACTCTCAAACTGAAATACACCGCCCTCCTTCAAATCTCCTCGGGATACATAAAGCTCATAATCCTCTGCTAAAATCTGTGCTTCTGTACTGGTCCGATTTACAAACTGCAGCGCCCTTGCAAACAGTTTCCAGTCAACCGCAGTCTCTCTTCCCTTCCGGAAGTAATCCGATAACTGACTTTCATCCAGACGGAAGCCCTCTTTTTCAAACTTCATGGCATCATCTATCTGGTGGGACAGCAAAGACCTTACCGCCTTCTTTTCTGCATTGTTTAATTCCATCCGGTTCTCATGGGAGGATGAATTCCTCAGATATTCATTTGCCAGTCTGTCTCTTTCCTGGGGATTCACATAATCACGTTCTGCGCGGCCGAAATAGGAGGCAACAAAATCTTCTTTGGAAACATCCAGTACATCCCTGTGCTCCAACGCCCGTAAGAACAGGCTCTTTTGATTTTCGTCTAATGCATAATAGCCTGCCATAAGAGCCGCTACCTGCTCTTGATTCTTCATATCCTTTTCTGCCTGTTCCTGAAGGAATGCATCAAATTCTTTTTGTGTCAGAGAAGGCTTCTCCTCATATTGCTTATATAGGGCAATTGCCTTTTCATTTCCGGTTTTCTTCATCAGGTCCGGTTCCGTTGCTTTCCGTATGGCAGCAATTCTGGTCTGGTATCTTACAAGCTCCTCTTCTGTATTCAAGGCCTTCCGGAAAAGCTGCCAGTCAATTACTGTCTTACGCTCCATTGCCCCTTTTGCAAAATCATCCTTTTGCAAAAATCGTCCGGTCATATCCACATCATCTCTTAATTGGAAGCTGCATAGTGATAAGAATGCCTGGGTGCAACATGCACGGCTGCCGCCTGCGTTCAGCAGTTCCTGTCGGTCTTCTCCTTTCAGCTTCTCAAGAAGCTCCGCACGTCCCTTCCAATCCACATAATCATGGAAATTGTAGAACTTCTCCGGTTTCACCGGTTCATCCAGTATTGTCCGTTTTTGAAGAAGTACCACTAAGCGTTTGCATCGATCTGCATCCAGCTTTTCCAGTACCTGCTTCATCTCCTCCTGTCCGTCTTCTGCTGCCAGCTTCCGCAGTACCTCCAACCATTCCCGGGGACTGGCAACCTCCTGCTTTACAAGCTCCTTGCGTCGGTTCTGCTTCTCATCCTGTACCAGCATCAATTCCTCGTTAAGGAAGCCGGCTCTTCCATTTAAGCGGTTCCAATTCTTTGGCCGGTTATTCCGGTGTTGCGTTATACATAATTTCGTAAAGGTCATTACCTTCTCAAAATTGTTTTTGTCAACAACGCCGTTTCCCTTACTCAGTCTTTCCACTGCTATTGCGTATTGAATCTCCGGTTTAAACACCTCGTTCCGGATATAATGCTGTATCTGCTCCTTCAGGTTCTGTACGGCATTGGCATCCTCTCCCATATCCTTACGAAACAGCTTAGCCCCGGCAAGCTTTTCCCCTGTCAGAAACTGTTCCGGAATCATCAATGTCAGTGCAAACAATTGCCGCTGTTTGTCGTCTAACTGCTTGTACTCTTTCAAATATTCCGGCTTGCTGCCTGCAATTAATTTTTCAAGGTCTTTTCTGGTTACGGCTGCCCCTTGTCGCTCCTCTGCGGATAAATCATCGGAGGATACAGCTCCCAGCAGGGTATCAAAATCCTGTACCGCATCACACAGCTTGTCATTTTCCATACATTTCTGCACCTTTTCCCGAAATGTCTGAAGATTCTCTTTTGTAATTCCCGCTAATATATCTGTCCGGAAATATTCAAGGAAGCCTGCCCGTATCTGCTCCGTATTTCCCCTAAGCTGCAATTTCCGCTTTTCTATCTCTTCAGAAATCACACAGTTTGCCTGATATGCGGATGCAAAATACTGCATCCGATTCTCGGCAAGTTCCTGAAATGCTGTACCTGACATGGTATAAAGTCCCATGGCTAAGCAATTCTTCACATCTGTAATTTCCTGTTTCATAAAGGCATACTGCCCTATCTGTTCCAGTTCTGCAACATGCTTAACGATCTCCTGCCGCTCCTGCAATTCTTTATAAAGCTTCAAGGCATCTCCCTGTGGTACAGCTTCTTCCTTATCATCGTGAAGATACAGATACATAAAATAGCGTTCCAACTGCATCCGGTTTTCTCCGTCTTTGAACGGCTTTGCTTCCATTAGCTGCTGATACCTTGTTGTAAGCCAGCGGACTTCTTTGTCCAGACTTTCCAGCTTCGGATTTTCCTGGGAAAGATATTTTTCCACCAATAGATTCCGAACCGGCTTCGGTATATCACTCCATCTCTTATCAATTGCCCTTTCAGTCTTATCAATATCAATCTCTGTGACTGCATTCTTTCTATCGCCAACCGCAAGAATCGGAGAACATTGTCTATGTGCCTGCGTCCGCAGTTTCTGAAGCTGTTCCCTCACCGGCTGCTCAAGCTCGATGCCCTCGGCCCGCTGTCTGGCCGCCTCAATTCTTGTCTTTTGTATCTCATCCAACACAACACGCTCTGTCTCTACAACCGGATGCTCCTCCATCTTTCTCAGGTAATCCGCGTACCATCTATCATATTGTGTCTGAAAATCTGCAGCACTGTTTGTGATACAGCGTTCTATCATATATTGAATAAACGGAAGGAATATCTTGTCAGCCTCCCTTTCATCCATATTCTGCCGCATCTGTGCAATTCTTTTATCCATGTAATCTCTATTTACATCATATCGCTTCTTCCCTTCTGACAAAACCATTTCCAAGGTTCTGTCACCATTCAAAATCTCATTTGCATATTGATTACCTTTTAATACGGCTGACAGGATTCGCATGGTCAATTCATCCCCGTATTTTGCATCTGCCTTTTTTAACCGTTCTTCCAGTGTTTTCCCATTGGTCTTCCTATCTAAGAGCATCTGTGTAAATGTATTCATGCTTTCCTGCCAATACAAGGAATCATGCTTTTTCCGGATTTCAGCCTGATTCTCCCGAAGGAACAACGTAACCGTACTGATGTCATATCGATACTGCCCGCGATTTATCACTTTAATCAACGGTTCCAGCTCCTGACATAATTCCCCCATATAGGCCTGAAACTCTTCGTTCTCATCAAACATCATATGTTTCCAGACATCCTGCTCCTTCATCAAAAACGGAACCAGACCTCTAAATGCCTGCTTGTCATAGTCTTCTAATTCTTTCCTCCTGATATTTCCTACTTCAGCCGTTTTCTTTATCTCACCATCTTCAAAAATGCTTTTTCCATCGGACACATAGCTTTCTAATTTATCCCACAAATCATCAAAAGATTCCACTCCGTAATTTTTTAGGTTTTGGTCCTTCATTTCTTTTGGCAGTACAACCTTTTTGTCCGGTACATTTTGTTCTGTTGGTTTCAGTCTATCAAGCTGTTCCTTCATATCTTTGGGCAGAACCTTTTCTTTATCCAACACATTTTGTTCTGTTGGTTCCAGTCCACCAAGCACACTTGATAACCGGTTCATTAAACGTACTCTTTCCTCTTTCGGTCTTTCCTTAAACAGTTCTTCCACTTCACAACTTCGTTGAAGTGTACAATCCACTAAACTTGCTATGGTATTCTCATATGCAGCTTCATCCCCACCGTTTAATACCGCTTCATATTTTTTCCCGGGTCCAAACAGTTCTTTTTCCATTCCACACATCAGAAATTCCAGAAAATAATAACGTCGCCCTTCCTTATTCTCTGCGGTATCTATTTTCTGCATTTTCCCAAGTGCCGTTCTCATTGTTAGGGACGCCCTTAATAAATTTCCCCTTTTTTCCAATCCATAAACTTTGTTGCACTCAGCCTCAAAAACCGGTATCAATGCGCTGTTATTCAAATTGTCTCTGGCACTTGTTTCTTCAGTAATCAGCGTATCCCACATCCAATCTCTAAGACTCTTGCCTTGTAAGCAATTCTTCTTTGTTTCTTCGTTTTTCTCCATTTCCCGATAATAACGAAGCATTCTTATACAAAGCTCTTTAATCGCCCTAATTTCATACAAATTCTGTGCATTTAATAATTCCCATGCACCTCTTGCACGCCGGAAATGGTCTAATCTGTTTTGAACCTTCCGCTGGGCTTTATCTTCAACCTTTAAAATATTACAATGCAGTGGTGTTGTATCCTCTTCCTCGCTGCCCAGCAAATACAGAAGCCTTCTTTCACTTACCTGTTTCTGCTCCTGCTCATTTTTCCATTCTTCCTGCAGAACTATATCGAAGTTTTGCTCTGTTACTTCACCCAAAATCATCTTTTCCATAAGTCTGCCCCGAAGCCTCATTTCTGCCACTCCGGAAATCTCTGACCACTTTTCTGCGGTTTTTCCCAGATTTGCACGCAGATATACACACAAATTCTGATATTGGGCCGCAGTTAAAGTCTCCAGCATATCAAAATTATCTATCCCCTCCATATATCTCAGATGCTCTGCCAGTTTCTTACCTTGCAGCAGCTTTGCAATCTCCCGCATCACAAGCTCTTTGTGTGATGAATAGATCGTTCCGAATCCACTCCACTCACAGAGGTCCGCTCCCTCTAACCGTTTTTTATACGGTAAATAATCGTAAGATACCTCTGTCTTTTTTTCAGAGTAAAAATATTCATTCCAACTGATTTTCTCGGTATCCTCGACCTTCTTTACTTCTTCTATTTTCCCATTCAGAAGTTTCTCAAACTCTTCGCTTTCTATGCATAAATATTCACTTTCCAGTGCAGCTAACGCTTTCCAGCCGGCTTCGGAAAATTTCATCATTCCAACCTTTTTACTGAAGAAAGCCGCATTCTTTTCTGCGTATTGCTTATACTGGTTCAAGGCATCGGTGAGTTTTTGGGCATCCTTCATATCTACCTTTTGCTTCATCAGAAGTGTCTGTGCCTGTTCTGCGAATCCTTCCGGAAATCCGCTGTTCTTCATTGCTTTCTTCATTGCCTCATTTCTGGCATTGGCTTCTACGGAAAAAACCCCCAGATGTGCCAGCATCTGCCGTGCCTCATAGGCAATTACTGCAGGAGAGCTTGTATACCAGTACGCACCTAACTGCTTTTTCAAATCAGAAAAGGCGATTTCACGACTGGTTTTCATCAAATCGTGTTCCAGCATTTTCCGCAGATTTTTCTCATTTTCCTGTGCCTGAAGCGCAACCTCTTTGACATATGCCGTGAAATCTTCTTCCTTTGCCTCCAGAATCCAGTGCTGAATTGTACGGTCTTCCCAAAAGCTTTTCATATCCGGCTGCTTCAGCTCCGGCATCTCTTCCTCCAGCATGGTCTTTCTTGCCTGGTACGGACGAACATCCACCTCCTGTATAAGCTGTTCAAATACCTCCTGGGTAATATCCGATTCTGCTTCTTTTCCTTCTAATTCCTGCAGCACCTTATTACTTAGGCTGTTCATATCAAGCTTCTGTCCCAGCTTTGCACAAATCTTCTCCTTCAGCCGAGGCATTCCAAGTGTCAGCTCCTCATGCTCTGAAACGTATGCTTCTATTACTCCAAGCTCGCTATCCAGTCTATGTACCAGACGCTCCATGCGCTTAATGACTTCATTGCCCAGAATATTTACCGAATCCTCACCCTGTTCGATTTCCAGCACTCTTCCCATTACCTTTTTTAGAAGTGGCTCATAATACTCTTGAAACCATGGCTTTTTATATCGGTTATATTTAATAATTTCCTGTAGCTTATCTTCCCGCGTTTTTTCGATGTGGGTTTCAACCGGATTATTGAGGCATACAATGGAGGCCGCATAGGTTGCCGTCATGGCTATGCCGCATAGGACAGAAAATGCCGGTAGATTGACCTGGGATTTGTCTACTTGATTCAAATGATTACGAAGCGCTACCGAGGCACATTGATACAACAGCAAATATGCCATTTCCGGATTTTCCCCGATTACCTTCATTCCCACCGCTTCATTTTGTTCATCCTTCATTTTAAGGTAATGAGCGGTGTTTGCTTCTCCTGTTTTTAAGTTTATCTTCCCATACTGTTGTATTAATGTACGGGCTTCCTCTTGTGTAAACTTGGCAGCAGAAGTACTCCTAAGTTTTTTTAGGATTTCACAAAGAGCTTTCACTTCTCCCGTTTGTTCTACTCCCTTTACTAAGAGGTTGTCCGGCTGAAATACATCTGCTCCCGCCTTTTTCTCCATACAGGCCTGGAAGGCTTGTCCTACCTGTGTCAGCTCTGTCTGATCCTGGTCCTTTAACTGGTCCTCCAGCGCATTTTGCATACCAGCTACCGTATCGTTTAAGATATCCTGCCTATGATGTTCCCGCAATTCCTTCAATTCCCGGCGTTCCCTGTACCGTAGCTTGAATAAAAACGGACTGTCTGCCTCCTGTTTCTCCAATTCCTCTTTTCGGCTATATATCGCATACTGGGTGCCAACAATTCCCTTTTCGCCTTGCGGAACCTGCCGAAGCTGCTGCATCCTTTGTTGCTGCAGCACTTGCTGCTGCACATCCTGTTGCTTATCCTTGATAGTCGTAATATCTGCCTTTTTTCTTTCACTATATATGCTGATATCCATCCTCATTCTCCTTACTTATATCCATAATCTTCCTTCGGTTGACGGTTCCCATGTAATCTCAATATTGCCCAGAAGCTTTTGGGCCAGTGGTAAGGCATTTTCCCCTACACAGGCAAATTCCAGATAGTTAAGGTGTGCAGCCGGTGAAAGCAATGCGTCTAAAACCTCCTTCAGAAGCCGGATTCCCTCGGCACCTGCTGCCTTATCCAAAAAGAGAAGATCCAGAATATAGGCATCTTTTTCCTGGGACGGACGAACCAGTGCAATACCGCCTAATTTTTCTCCTATCGCCAACACCATACTGTACCGCCTGTCCGCATTTAGATAATCTGCCCGGCTAATCATATAAGCATTTCGCTTTTCATGTCCCCTGATGATGGAATGCATATGATTTGGTGTAAGATATTGAAGTGGTATGATTTGAACCCCATTCTTTTTTTCTCTTAATTGCATGGAATACAGCGGAGCCTCCAGCAGCTGCTGTCTTGTGATGTGAATGGTGGCTGTAGAATCCTCTTGAAGCTCAAACCGCCGTTTTGCAAGCATATAGCTTATCACAGCGGAATCTGCGCTGTTAGAATCATAGATTAAGAATAGCTGCTCTGCATTTTGTTGCTTTGTCAATACGATTGCCGCATCCAAAAGCTGATTGCCCACCCCCTGTCTCCGGTACTCTTTTTTGACCCAGATCCATGACATCTGATAGCTGTCCCTCATTTCTTCCATGACGGCAGCACCCAGAAGCGTGCCTTCCTCTTCGCATTTTATTACCATTGCTTGTCTGAACCAAAACCGGGTGGGGATTAACTCCTGTAATTCCCCTTGTATTTCGCCTTTTGTAACTGTTGCCTTCATTCCAGCTCCCCCTAATCAAAAACAGATTTCTGTTATTCATTTTTGCGTATATTAAGTACTACCATGCCCGCCTGTATAACACTTCCTTCAATTTCTTCGTCATATCCGGCGTATTTTTTTCGTGTTCTTCAATCTGCTGCTCCACAACTTTACAATCATATGCAAAGGATTGAATCCGGAATATTCTTTTCTGTGTATCAAATACCACATAGGAAGTTCCTTTTCCATCCCGCTGCTGTCCTGCAGAACCGGGATTGATCAGCCAGGTGTGTCCAATTTGCTTTACCAGTTTATGATGGGTATGTCCACAAAAAACATAATCATATGGCTCGAAAGCACTGGTATCCTCGATCACGGTATCCGGATAAATACGATCCACTAAGGGGTTTCTGGGCGAGCCATGGAAAAATCCAATTTTGATTCTATCTACCATCATTTCCAATTTTTCCGGAAGGTCGTGCAAAAAATCCAGGTCTTCCTTACTAATCTGCTGAAAAGCCTGCTGATAGCTGCTTCCATATCGCCCCTCTAATCTGCTCAAATCATGAATCTGGTGCAAAATGCTTGGGTCTTCCTTACAGTCCAGCATCATCTGGTCATGATTTCCCCGGATGCAGGTGTACTGTAACTCTTGCATTTCATGCAATATCTCCAGTGCATCATAGTAATAGCCGAAAAAGTCCCCACCAAAAATAATCCTGTCCGGCTGTTCTAGCTCCATCCGTTTCACAAACGCATGAAACGCACTCCCATTTCCATGAATATCCGAAAAGAAACAGATTTTCATAATTCCACTCCGAAATCCTGCATATCTAATATCTCATTCCCCGTAACAAACTGTTTTTCAGGATTCTTTTTCATATAGAATTCATTGGTATATCGATAAACTACGCCTTTCTGCGCCTTGAAGCATTCCTTGATATCTTCGCCAAGACAATATTCTTTAATCAATGCTACGACATCCTGATAGCCAAAATGCGCCCGTATCGGTGTCGTTCCGGAAAAACGGACATTCAGTTCAAAGCAGACTGCCCGCCCGTCTTTATCTTTCCGCATTTGGATGTTTAACGGTCCCCCGGGATGGAATGCTTTACAGATTTTTTCTGCCTCTGCCCGGACTTCCGCATCATCCACTACTTCTGCCGCCATCGTGGAACCATGCCCCAACCTCCGGTGCAGAACAATACTATCTACAAGCTGTCCATTTTTATCACAGTAACATCCCACCGTATATTCATCGGCGGCAGTTCCCACACATTCCTCCAGTACATAGTCCGCAGGCGTTCCCATGGCTTGTAAGGCATCCCTGTCGTTCAGGAAACGCACACCGCCAGACCCTTTTCCATGACAGGGCTTCGCAATCAAAGGGAATCCAACGCTCTGAACCAGTTCCTTCACTGCATCCCCGTCATCCAGGCGGCAGTATCTAGGATAGTGGCAATCATTCTCCCTTAGCCACTCACAGGTCAGGTACTTATTCTGTCCAATCTCCAGCATCTCTAAGGGGGACGCCACAAAAACAGCTTTCGTGCGTTTCCGCAATTCCTCCGCTCCCCTCTGTAAAGCAATGATATTTTCTTCCACACCGGTTAGAATTAAATCTACATTCTGCTCATTGCAAAGAGTAATGACCCAGTCCAAAAACCCCGGATCATTAGCATAAGGACTGATGCACGCCTGGTCACACATGTACAATCCCACAGATTCCGGACTGATACAGGCTCCAATAACATGTACCTCCACATTTTCCTTTGTAAAATCATAAGCACGAATTGCCTTTAAAATTCCCTGGCTGACATTCCCGCCCACTCCTAAGAGTAAAATGGTAAGTTTTCTCACAATCTTTTCCTCGTCTTATCTCATCTCTGACTGCATCCAGGCAATCGTAGCTTCCAATGTGTATTGTGGAACAAAGCCTAATTCCTTTTCTGCAAGACTGCCATCTGCACGCCAGTCTACATCATCGCTGGAATCCTTCCCCTCGAATCTAATTTCCGATTGGCTATCCAACATCCTGATGCATAAATTTGCCAGTTCTGTATTTGATACGGTCTGCCGTGCTACAATATCATAACATTCTGACAATTGGAGTGCTTGTATTGCCTTTAATACCGCCTGGGCAATATCCCTCACGTCCACATAGTTTTGTCTCCGCGTGCCCCTTCCCCGCAAAGTAATGGTTTCTCCATTCCTGGCACGTTGCAAAAATACCGATAAAATCGTCTTAGAGGACATTCCCACACCTATAGGTGATGGTATCCGGAGAGAAGTACTCTGTATACCCTGACTATTTAACAAACTGACCAGATGTTCCCCCATCAGTTTTGATGCGTGATAAACAGTTTCCGGGTGAGGCAGATTCTTTTCTGTAATCATTCCTGTTTCATCCGGTTTCGGCGTTCCCACAACCGGCAATGAGGAAATAAAAATAAAGCGGGAACAACCTGCCTCTACTGCCAGTCTGGTGAGGTAAAAGGTTCCCAGGCAGTTGTCGGTAATCACTTTTGCATCATCGCCCGCCATATTCAGGTTCGCAGCCACATGGATAATCACATCCAGTTTTCTGCCTTTCAGACTATCCAAAGCACACTCTTTCGACAAATCCGCACTCACATACTCCTTGACATAAGGACACTGGTTTTCCGCTTTTCTTCCTAAGCCTATGATATGTCCTTCCCCTGCGATGCACTTTGCAATCTCCTGCCCTACAAAGCCATTACTGCCCGTCAGCAGAATATTTTTGATATTATTTTCCATCTGAAACTTCCTATTTTTTCCCTTGTGCCAAGCCTGTAAAATATTCTTCATACCACTTCGCCAGATCATGAATATCATAACCGGCTTTTTGGATAGCCTCCCGCTGGCAGACTCTGGATGGATTTACCTTTAACAGCGAAACCGCCTCTTTAGCCCATTGTCCGGATGGCTCCTGAATGGATTTCCAGCAAACTAATCCCTGGGTTACTTCGATTCCCGGATTTACGGTATCTGATACCAGAATCGGCAGACCAGACGCCTGCGCCTCAATCAAGGTAAGAGGCAGACCCTCATAAACGGAGGGAAAAATCAGTACATCCATTGCCGACATAAAATCTGCGGCATCGGAACGCATCCCCGTAAAAATCACCCGGTCCCCTATGCCAAGGCGCTCTGCCTTCTCCATAATCCCGTCCCGCAGGTCTCCGTCTCCCAGACAAAAAAATCTGGCATCCGGAAGTCTCTGCGCAATGTCATGGTAAATATCCATCAGGAAGGTATGGTTTTTACACGCCACAAAATTGGCAATATGCCCGAACACCGGCTGATTATCTTCCATGCCAAATTCTTTTCGGATTTTCTCTCTGCTTAACTGTTTAAAAGAAAATCCATCCAAATCTATGGCATTGCGCACCACTCGGAAAGGTTTGTTCCCATACATCCACTTTCCCGCTTCCTCCGAACATGCAAAACGTTCTACGTTACTATGTTTCATCATAAAGCGTCCAATTCTATGAACCGTCATTTTGGCATTGGATGTACTGTGGGAATGGCAGATTGCAACACTTCCACCACTCTTTGCCGCAAGTAACTGAAGAATTACTAATGCATTGGGTGTATGACGCACCACTGCCACATATTCATTTTCTTTTACAATCCGTTTAATTCCCTTCAGATTGGCCACAGGATTTGAAGTAAGCCGGGGCAGCTGATAAATTCTTCCACCAAGCTGTTCAATCTCCTGCACATACCCCGGATCGCTTTGGGTATGTGTAATAAAATCAAACTGTATTTTACTCCGGTCAATATTTCGATATAAATTCATAACGAAGTTCTCCATCCCACCGGGATGCATGGAACCTACGATATGCAAAACTCGAATCATCTCACTAACCTCTCTCGCTGCACCATTCACTAAAACTCATGTGATAGGTCACCGGAATCCTGCTTTTCAACTTGGTATCATCAAAGACGGTACTTCCGGATTCTATCTTTTGTGCGACTTCCGGATAGTCCACATAATCCACACCAATCCGGTATTTTCTGGCAATCAGTTCCGCCATTTCACGAAGACTGTAATCCTCTCCTCCGATGTTGTAAACATCATTCACACAGGCATCGCAAAACGCTCCCTGTATCAGGATTTCACATAAATCCCCCATATAGGTCAGGGTTCTTCTCACAGAACCATCTCCATATAAAGAAATATTTTCTCCCTTCATCGCCTTACTCAGCATAAATTCCGCCGTTCCGTAAGAAGTGGCATTGGGAATCAGCGTCCCATAAGGAAGACAGATGCGGAAGGTACAATATTTTACTCCAAATACATTTTGATACTGTTTTAAGTACTGCTCACAGGCGAATTTGTTGATTGCATAGATGGTTTTGAATTCCTTCTCAGCATCCTCCTGCAATGCTCCTTCTTTTCCCTTATACACCAGCCGTGTAGAGGGGAAAATCAGCTTTGCCTCCGAATGGCTTTTCCGATAGGCATTCAGAACATTCAGCAATGCTCTCTCATTGGTATCCAAAAATGCCTCATACTGGTCAAAGCCATTCACACTTCCGGTTTTTCCCGCGAACATATAAATCAAATCACAGGAAAAATCGATCTTTCGCTCCAGTTCCTCTTCCAACATATTTACACAGTGATAATGCTCCGCTCCATCCACATGTCTTTCCGCCAGATCATAAAGTTCCAGTTCGATCTCCGGTTTTTCTTTCTGTAATAAACAGATCAGATTCCGGGCAATATAACCATTGGCTCCGATCATTGCAATTTTCTTTACATCCATGCTTTTGCTCCTTGGTCTTACTGTTCTGCTGCCTTCCTACGGAATTCATCCACAAGTTCTGCCTGCCGTACCAGTTCTTCATCATTTTTCTTTCTTGTCTCAGGATTCCGGATACATTCTGCAAACCGCTGAAGGGATTTTCCAAAGGCATCATCTGCCGGAAGTTTCCGGATTTCTTCCTCGTTTCCTTTCCGAATCACCATTTCCGGCACAAAGCCAACGGGTGCTGTCAGTACCCGTCCCGTATACAGACAGCCTTTGCTTCCCCATACTTCCAGTTCACATTTATAATTATTGTCCATGCCATAGGCAACCTGAACCGTCACACCTTCCTGATTGGTCAATGCTCCGGAGCCGTACATATCTACCTCAAAGCCATCCAGGGCATTCATCTGGGCATATCGTACCTTAGCTCCTGTTCCAAGAAGCATAGAGGCATATTTCAACGTATAGCCTCCGGCATCAATCAATGCTCCACCGCCCAGCTCCTTATTATATCGGAAATCACCAGCCGCTCTTCTGGGAAATCCAAAGGATACTCTGTACAGCCGGATCTCACCGATTTCTCCTGATGCCACCGTCTCCTGTATCGACTCCAGCTGCTTGTGAAAGGCAAACATATAATTTTCATGGAGTGCTAACCCTTTTTCTTCTGCCAGGGCAGCCAAATCAGCGGTGTCCTGTGCTGACACGGTAGAGGGTTTTTCAACTAACACATGCTTGCCGGATTCCAGCGCCTTCTTTGCCCACTTATAATGCAGGGCAGGAGGCAGTGGAAGATACACTGCATCCAGATTTTGGGCAGTTACCAGACTCTCATAGCTGTCATAAATGGTTCCGCCGTACTGGGTGGTGAATTCCTGTGCTTTCTCTCTTTGGATTTTTAAAGTTTCCTCTACAATTTCCCGGTCTGGAATTTCATCCCCAAACCATTCTTCTGCCGATGCCACTCCAATTCCGGCAAAATTTAATTCCGGAATATTCTGTAATGCCGGCATAAATCTTCGCAGTGCTATCTCTGATGGACAAATGATTCCTATGTTCATATATTCGTGCCTTTCACATTGTTCTTTACAATTTCATGAGGGATAACAGGTTTCTCAGCTGAATGTTCAGGCAGTTATTGACCTGTACCAGATAATTCAATGTTCCGTAATCAACCCAAAGATAATCTTCCGGCAAAGCCTCCAGCATTTTATCTCCGATGTCGATCATTACATTCCGGTTCTGCTCATGGAAAAATCTTCCACCCTCCTCCGACAGAAGGACATTGCACTGAATCCCTTTTCCTTCAGAAAATTTCTCTCGAAAAGTTTTTTCTACCAAATCATCCTGCTCTGCATCGTGGGATGCCTCCCATTGAATCGTCGGTCCCAATTCTATGCTGTCAAAACAGCCGATCTCCGGTTTCAGTCTCACCAAAAACTGCCGCTTGCCATCCACAACTCTGGTCAGCATACCGAAGGTTGCCTCTCCCAAGGCTTTAAATAAGGGCTGGTTCCACTTCCTTACTTCCCTGCCATGAATCTCAATGTCGTAATACCGCACCATGAAATCTGCCTGTTTTCTGCAGGTGATTCCATACTCGTCCACTTTCCAGTCTACCAGCTGATTCAGCGGCACGGTAACTACCGACACTTCCTGAAACATCTTGTAGTTGTTTATTTTATGATAAATTTCCGGAAGATATTGATTGGGTTCTGCTTCAAAAATAGACGAGAAAAACGCCTTATCCTTGAAACATTCCTTAATCTGCTTCTGTTTTTCTTTCCCTAATGACTCTGTAACAAGAGGAATTCCCGACAATACCGTTCTGGTATCCATATTCACCAGGTTATCTATTTCCATCAGACGCTTAATCTGTCCTAATGTCATCCAGCGGAAATTAGGCAGTACCTCCAGTTCTTCGTCTACCACCATAATCATATTGCGGTTCCGTTTCCGGTAAAACCTGGCTGCCTGTTCCGACTGAATCTGGTCATAAATCACATGGTAGCGTTCTGAATGGTCAAAGTATTCAAAGTAGGGAGGGAAGTTTCCTCCATGGGCGCGGGTAAAATTGCTCTTGGTGGCCTGCAGTGTAGGGGAAATCTGGACACAGTTCACATTTCCCGGCTCAATCTTTGCCTGCATGAGAAAATGCAGCACGCCACCGATCTCCTTGCAGATAATGCCGAGATAACCGATTTCCGGCTGGATAATAACCGGCTGCTCTGAAATAAACTCGTCGTTAATAAAATAGCGCATTCCTTTTATCGAAAAGAAACTCCGCTTGCGGTTTAAAACTTCTCCATTATAATCATCGTAAAACCACATGTTCCCGGAATTGATACTGCACTCCTGAATATTTACATAAGTTTTTGCATTCAAATCCTTAATCCAGGTCTCCAGATCCGACATGGAGTTTACGATTCCCTCACGGTCTGCCCATGATTCTATTACTTTTTGTGTCCAGGTCATGAAACTACCCCTTAATCCTCATCCAGATTCTTTGTCTCACGAATAACAAACTGAGGCATGGTATTGATGCAAAGATAAATTCGTCCGATATACTCTCCAATTAACCCAAGCGAAAGCATCACAATCCCGCCGATAATCAGCATTACCGTCATGAGAGAGCTATATCCTGCCATAATTTCCGGATGTAACAATTTGTTTACCACAGTAAAGATAATGCCCAACACTCCAATCACTGTAAAAACAACTCCCAGAATTGCGGATACCCGCAGCGGCTTTATGGAAAAGGCGGTAAATCCATTCATCCATAAAGAAAGGAGTTTCGACAGCGTATAGCCGGATTCTCCCTCTTTCCGTTCATGATGCTCAATGGTGGCATTGGCAATGTTTTTCGTGGTACGCAACACCAATCCCCAGATATAGGGAAACGCATTTCGATAATTACAAATTTCTTTGATGACATAATTACGACATATAAAAAAGCTGGTCAGACTGATATGTTTGGGTTTTCCTACCATTGTGGTTAACATAAGATTATTCATCCATGTGCCCAGTTTTCGAAAGGAATTATCTTTGCGCTCCGCATATTTGGCATACACCACATCGTAGCCTTCCAGCAGCTTGTCAAGCAGGATTCCCACCTGATCAACCGGTGTCTGTCCGTCATCATCCAATGTGACAACATAATCCCCTGTACAAATATTATATCCGGCCATCAGGGCAGAATGCTGACCAAAATTCTTGGCCAGATTGATTCCCTTCACAAAACTGTACTTCTCACACAATGCATCAATCTTTTTCCATACACCATCCGGGGAGCAGTCATTTACCAGAACGATTTCATAATGGTAAGTGGTGAGACTCTCCATCAAGCTCATGATACCGCTCACCACTTTTTCAATGGTTCCCTCACTTCTATAGCATGGAATGATATAAGATATCTTTTCCTTCATCATAACACCTCGCTTATTTTTCCTACATGCCTTATTGCTTTGACTTCACATATTCCTCCAGGGTGCAGCCCTCATAGGAATCCTTTATCACATCAAACAGTACCTGTAATTTTCCATATAACACTTCCACAGCTTCTGCGTCCTTAAATGTGGGACTGCCCCCGGGCATCAGTTCCGAAGAGTGAAGCATAAACATCAGATAATCTCCATCGCCGTTTCGATTTTTCTCAATCATCCACAGCATATCTTTCATGTTATCCCTGCCGGGGCGCAGCCAGATATTCTGCCCCGCCATTCCAAACAATGCTGTTTTTACATTGGATTTCCAGCTTTTATTTTTATCCAGAAACATCCTGTGGGTATACTCCACGGTAACCGGAACCTCCACAATGCCCTTATATTTCTGAATATCCCGGGAAGCTTTCCGGTAATCCGGTCCTGCAAAGCCCGGAGTCTGCCCTAGGGAATCCCGCCAGCTGATTCCCGGCGTGTAAGAGCAATCTATCCGATAGCCATATTGGTAAAGCAGTTCAAAGTAGGTGTCATTCATCGCCCATCTTCCGGCTCTGTGACTTACCGGTACATAGCCGAACTGCTCCTTCATTTTCTCTGTTATGGCTGCAATTTTTGCTTCCATAATCTCCCGGGGATACTCAATCAGATAAGGTGCCCCGGAGCGCTCATCTCTCGGAAGTTCGTAAAAGGGGGGATTGTTCCAGGCATGCAGATGCATTCCCAGTTCACAGTTACCGGCTTCCACATTTCTATTGATAAACTCCACAAACAACGGATCACTTATCATTTCCCAGTTGCTAAGCCACACCGGCTTAAATCCATATTGGGCGCAAAGCTCCTGAAACCGTTTCAGATATTGGACATTCTTCGTGGTAACTTCCTGTCCCGGTTTCCATTTCCAAAGATTATCTCCTTCTGTATCTATGGTAATGATGAAATGTTTCATCGAAAATTCCTTTCTGAACAGCTACTGGATCTTTACCACCAAAACTCCATCCACCATCTGAATGGAATCCGCCGCCGGATAAACCGGCATATCCGCAGCCCTTGCCTGAATACCCGCAATCTGCTCTTCTGTAGGTTCAACGAGGGGAAAATGCATATAGTACGCCATATATCGTCTCAAACCGCGTTCATTAAAATTCGGTTCGTAGGCCGTTCCGCGAAGTTCCTTCAAGGAATCGAATGCCGGGAGTTCTACCGGATAGCCGGGGTACAAATCTTCCTCCATCATAATATAGACCGGCATGGATGCATCCCAGCCATCCACTGCTTCCATTCTTGCAGCCACACGGTTCAGATAGGATGCCATCTGCTCTGTCGCCGCCTGTTCCCTGTAATAGGCCTGATTGTCCATGGTATAGTCATGTCCGATCTGAATCAGAACACCAACAAGAACCAACGTGCAGAAAAGTTTCTGCAGTTTCACACCCGGACTTTTTCCTGATGTGAGTTTTTCCACATCACAGGCTGCTGCCAGTAGGATAATCCACACAAACACCAGGGAATACATCATATACCGGTCTACACCGGCACCTACACGGTCTGCCATCAGCACGGGAAGGCAATTACACCCCATCGGCAGTAAGCCCAGCAAAACCACCTTCCACATTCTGTTTACAAAAGAATCCTTTTCCGGTCTTTTCCAGATAGAATGAACTGCGTAGCAAAGCAGGCAAAGTGCTAACACCACATTGATTCCAACCATTACCACGGAACCGTAATAGTGGCTGGTAAAGAAATAACGGAAAAAGTAGAGATAGGCGTAAACAATCCCCTTGCAGATTCCCTTGGGCGTAAATTTCGTCATCTCATTGATTCCATAATAATCAGAAAGACTGTACTGCAATAACGCCGCACTTGCCTTTACACCCACATAGTAAAAGATAAAGCCACCCAAGAGAATTACCAGATCGCGGACTACCCGTTTCCACTCCTCTTTCCAGGTTCTCTTATCTCGAAACAATTCCAAAAACAGGATTCCATACATCAAGGCTACTGCTACAGAAATGTACGCTTGGTGAATCGCCAGTGAAGCACCTATCAAAGCAATCGCTGCTGCAAAGCCATAACGATACTTTTCTGCCAGGAATACTGCCAGCACGGCAAAAAATACCGCCATAAACCAGGCATCCCCCAGCTGGGTAAATGCCATAAAACTGACAACTGCAGGAAAAACTACCATGACTGCGCCAATCAGCCCTGCATAAATCTGCCTGTCCACGTTAAGTAATGTCACAATCATAGCGGCTGACAAGCCCAGCAGAAAAATTCCCAGCAATCCGGCAACCGCCTGCATACTGTAGTTTCCACCAATCCACTGACCCAGGATTCCTACCAGCCATCTGCCTTCTGCCATTCTTCCCATAAGCATCTCCTGCTCATCCAGGAAAAGTACGCTGACCTCATTGTAGTTGAACAGCTTATTGGTCAAAATAAATAAATGGGTCAATATACCAGCCACCATGGCTGTCGTAAAGGCTGTCTTTGCAGTTTTTGGCAGGTTTCCCCACCATGATTTTATCTTTTCTGAAGGCATTCTTGTTCCTCGATTCGTTCCCGTTATTCAATCCTAATGTGCATTATTTTTCTGTTCCCAGATTTTTCTTATCTTACTCTGAACATCCACTGTCAAGTCTTCTCGCTTAAAACCGTGAAATATATTTCTTTCTGTATTCGGGAATTCGTAAATAGATGCACCATCCTCCATGTCAATTGAATATATCTTTCCCTTAAATGCAATTGACATATTCAGCAATTTCTGACCCAGTTCATCTGTCTTAGGTGCTACGCCAACTATCATCCCATTTTTCCTGGCATAGATACGATTTCCATGTTTCCTGTTTCTCTCATATAATCGGAATCCAAGTTCCTCCCAATATTGATAAATATGTAATTCTTCTGCCAGATTCCGAATAGAAACCTGCCCCTTACCCTTCATTGTCCCTTGTATGACAGGTTCATTAAAAGCATCCTCATGTACCAGACTGATTAGGAAATCTTCCCTATATCTGGCACAATGCCTTGAACTCATCTCTTGAAAGAAAAACTCATCAGCAGTCTCTTCTTCATCCTCCGTCAATCCACGAGCAGTAAGAATTGTAAGCAGAAACATATATTTTTCCCAGTCGCGTTTCTTAAGTTCCTTCAAAACATCTGACAACCGGCACTCCTCTGTCATCGGTATTGTAAGATTAATATCCGGACTGTTTACAATATCTGCCGGTACTTTTACTCCGCTTATTTTTTCATTCTTTAGAAAATCCAGTACATAACAGAAGTTTTCCATCGCCTCCGTCGCCGTTTGTTTCGATGGAAAACACTTAAAAAACGAAAGATCATTAATGGCAATCTTCATTTGTTTCCCCTATTAATTTACTGCATCAACTCCAGCAGTGCTTTTTCCCATTCATCAAAAAAGCCTTCCGGCCAATCACTCATCTTTCCATCTGCATTTACATGGAGTTGCTCATATTTGTGTCTGTAAGAGTCCTCCCCGTCCTTATAGAAGAACGCTATATTGACATCTTCCTTTTCAATATTATTCTGCTTAACCTCAATTCGTATCCCGTTGACAATGTGCTCACTATGGGTTTCCACCATGATCTGCGCCCCACCAGCTCCGGCACGTGCAATCAATTCCCCCAACATTCGCTGTCCGGCAGGATGGATGTGTGCCTCCGGATTTTCGATGATAATCAAATCACCTTCTTTTGCCGTTAACAAGGCAGTGACTACTGGCAAGACATACGTAATGCCAAAGCCCACATTGACATTTTTATAAGAATTGGTTCTGTTTTCTCCTTCTATAAAATCAAACTCCAGTTCTGTACTCCGATTTGCCATAATTGTCTTAATCCGCGGAGCCACACCTGGCGATATCCTATCCATCCATAGCCTGGTCTGGTTTAACAGGGAATTTCCATGAGAATCCTTAATCAGAATTTTGTCGTTAGAAACATCGGTATAACTGTACATAGCAAGATATTGTAATGCAAATTCTCCATTAATTCCAAATTCTCTGCCACGCAGTTCTTCTTCCGAAATTGCCGCGTACACTCCCTGCGGTTTAATCCGATAGGCAGAAATATAGACAAACCTTCCTTTGTTTAACTCCTGTGGAAACCTTAAAGCATCCTGTTTCACGAAGGGCAAATAATCCATATCCTGTTTATACTCAAACACATTGGCAAAGGTATCTCCCTTGTCGTTAATAACATCAATCTCTAAAATGTCCTGGCTTGCCTTGTCATAAACAACATCCTGAGCCAATCCAAGCTCTGCATATTTTCCGTTCAAAATCAATCCCTTATTTTCTTTGTCCTGATAATAGGATTGCGCTAAAAGTAAAAGGGACTGTATCACTGTGGACTTACCCATTCCATTAATCCCAGTAAATACATTCACATTCTTTAAATCCATTGAAAAATTTTCAAAACATTTGAAATTATTAAGTTGTAGTTTCGTTATCATAATAAGTCCTTCACTAATTTGCTGATTGCATCGATTCTACGAGCTACAGAATTGCTATCCCCTGCCTTTAAATCCTGGCTAAAGGAAGGTTTCTGAAGTAATTTCCCAAATTTAGAGATCACCTTTTCCTTTTGCTTAACCAGACTTTCCAGTTGTTCCGCGTCCAGTTCTGACAAGACTAAACTCCAGCTTTCAAATAATGCCTTATTGATGGGTCCTCTACGCATTTCTTCGTTGTATTTACGAAATGCATATCTGCCAAAAATACATTGGCTATATTTCATGGTCTGGATAAAACTATCCCTGATCCGTTTGATTTGTTTCTTATCTTTGTAGGAATTAACTTTCTTCAAGCCCTTAATCAGAAACTGGTCTATATTTCCCTTGTAATCTGCCTGGTAGTCGAGTTCCGTAAATGCAATAAAACGGTTTACGTATTCTCTGTCTGCCATTCTTTTGGTGGAAATTGAATCCTGCGTAGCCTCAAGAAACTCTCTGGTCTCAGCCAATTCTTTAATCAATTCAGTGGCCTGTCCTCCGTATAACGCCTGACGGATTTCCTGCGGAGTAAGCTGAAGACCACCTGTATTGATGCGCTGAAAGATATTATACACAACACCATCGGGGGTTCCCTTTTCTACCGTATAAGCAACAATAGATGTTTCTTTGATTCTTCTCATATACTGACGGGGGAGTTCATCAAATGTAATGCCATCAAACTCTTCCAAGTACTGCAAGCCTCTCAACGGCTCTTTAACCATTCTGCCTGACTCATCTTTATTTCCCACTAAGAAATTCTTAAATGCTGACAAGCGTTGTAGTCCATCTATAATAACCCACTTATCATCATCTGTTGCATTAAAATAAAAAGTAGGAATAGGAATTTTTAGCATTAGTGATTCAATCAATCTGCTTTGCTGCTCCAAAGGCCATAAGTTAGCCCGTCTTTGAAAAGCCGGAGACAAATCAATTTCATCATTCTCAAGCCGTTCCATAAGATTGTATACATTCATAGGTCTCTGGGAAATATTAACATCCGCCGGAATAAAAAGTTCTCCCGATGAAGAATCCGTTTCATAATCTTCATCTTCGCTTTGCTCTACTCTAATATCATATTCCTGTTGCAATTTCTGAATGACATCTTCTATGATATCTTCCCTTTCCTCATTTAAGATATCAACAACTGTATTATATTTCACCGAAAAATCATTTCGCGTCGCTATACTTCTGATTTCCTCTATCTTTTCTTCAATAGTCTGCCCATCATTTTTCATGATATGTTTCCCCTGCTTTAAAATTCAAAGTTTCATTCTAATGTGCATTTTATCATATTTTGAGCAATGAAATCCACATAATATCATATTTTTAAATGTTTTTCACATTTTAGATGGTTAAAAATTGCATTTTGGTTTTATTTATGATATTTTATCGTAGTCATTTACTTTACTATATTTTTGGGGGGAATTTTTTCTTTTTCCCCTTGTCTATTACTGTATGGACCTAAATAACCTAATGGAGGTTTGCTAATGATGAAAGAAAAAATTTATCCTTCCTTAAAGGCAATGTTTCCTTATTTTCTCTTTGCTTGCATTATGATTATCACTTTGTCCTTTAAACACAATTACCATGTGGACGAAATTTATACTTACGGTCTTGCCAATCACATAACCGATATCGGGATGGATATCCAGCTGGCACCCCACACCTATAGTCCTGCCTCCACAGCGTATACAGACTATATGGCTGCCCAAGCTCCTTTTGATTTGTCTCATATCTGGTCGAACCAGGCAAATGATGTCCATCCACCATTGTACTATTGTATGATTTATCTGATCTCCTTCCTATTTAAAGGCAGTGCCTCAAAATGGATTGCCGGAAGTATTAACATTATTTTTATGTTGCTTGTTTTATGGATTTCCCGAAAACTCCTCCGTGTGCTGGAATGTCCGGAATCTTTTATCAGTGTATTTACTTTCTTTTTTATGACATCTTTTGGCATCCTCTCTACCATTACTTTTCTGAGAATGTACATTGTTCTGATGTTTGAAGTTACCTGCCTTACCTATCTCATTGTCCGCTATCGCAATCAGGAAACCCGGAGATTTTACGGACTTCTAACATTACTCACAATTTTGGGTGCTCTTACACACTACTACTTCTTTATTTACCTGTTTTTTATCAGTGCCATCTATTGTATTTTACTCTTATGCGCGCGCAAATGGTTTGCTGTCATGAAATATATGGCCTGCATGGGAATTTCTGCTGTTGTCAGCATACTTGCATTTCCTGCCATGTTGACCCATATCTTCAGTGACAGCAGTGACAGAGGACGGGAATCCTTTCAGAATCTTCATGCCGGGCTTGCAGACTATTGGGATAATTTAAAAGTATATTTTGAAATCATTCATAACCGTTTATTTGGACAATGCCTGCTCTTTTTACTGTTTCTGATTCTGTTTTTTGCAGTGTATCAATTCAGTACACATAAGTTTAAATGGAACTGGAACGAGCATAAAGCCGCTGATTGGAGTTTCGTTATTTTACCCTCCATTTTTTACTTTCTGCTGGTATGCAAAATTGCTGTTTTAATTGCAGACCGTTACATTTATCCTATTTATGCCCTGGTACTAATCTGGGGAATTTATGGGATTTATGTCCTTTTCCGCAAATTATTCTGTAAAATTTCAGAATGTATTTTCCCGGTCTTCTGTGTGATGCTTGCTGTAATATCTGTCCTATCCTGGAAGAACGCCTACTGGGAATACTTTTTCAAAGATTACGAAACTTTAGATGCCACACTGGAAACCTATTCTGACTTAGATTGCTTATATGTAAGTGACAATTTTACATCTAAAATCTTTACGGACTATGTCGAAGTAAGTTCCCTTAGCAGTGTCACATACTTTCAGGATGATTTAAGTACACTGGAAAATATGGAGGAATTGCGTTCTAAAGATGAATATATTTTATATACCGTGGATGTGGATGCAGCAAGAGTAATTGATGAACTGATGGCTATTTGTCCCCAGCTTTACACCTACCAGCAGCTGGGACAGAAAAACCATTCAACTATCTGGTATGTAACAAATGATTTCTCCGAATATGCGGAGGAAAAAATTAAGACCCTTTCAGCTACTGCAGATTTGTCTGATTATCTGTCCACCCTGAATGACCGTTGTTTGAGTTACTGTATTCAAATCAAGGATGGAAGTTCCATCTATTCCGATACCGGACTTATGGAACAAATTGCTAAGCTGTCCAATTATGAAGATTTAACCCTTCTGCCCGTTGCTACGCAGGACATGTCTAACTACTTTGCCGTCATAGATAATGGATGGCCATCCTGCTGGCAGACCATAACCGGTAACGATTGGGGTGAACTCAGTACCACCTTTGGCAATGTCAATTATTCCATTGCCAACAATGTCCCTAAGCTGACCGTTCTTTCCAATGACTATAATTATCTGGAATTTCCGGATGCAGGCTCACAGCCCGATTTACAGATTGTTGTGGTAAACCGTTACCTTGGAAGTGTTGATGAGACTGCAAACTTCTATGTTGACACAAACGGAACTTATGTAAGAAAATACTGAGATATCAAAATCCCATCTCTTGTTTCTATGTAGATTTTATGATATTTTATTTCTGTCAATAGATTTTTAATGTAAATTTCAGAGGTGGATATGACTTCATTCAAAGTAAAGATTCTTTCCTGGATAAAGCAAAACCGTATGATCCTGATTCTCTTTCTCTGTTTTCTTCTCATGCATGGATTATTACTCTCCTCCATCCCGCGTGGCATTTGCATCGATGAGGCTGCCGCTGCTTATGATGGCTGGTGTCTGGAGAATCTTGGCACAGACAGAGAAGGAACACCCAATCCCATTTATCTGCGAAATTTCGGTGGTGGACAAAGTGTATCCTATGCCTTTCTCCTCTCTCTGCTATTTCGAATCACCGGTGTATCCTTATTCAGCATCCGCATGCCCATTTTTATTGCCATGATTATTTTCGCAATCTACGGGCTTAAGTTAGTTCAGCTTGCTGCTTTTGACAGCAGGCTCCCAGAATATTGCTTTTTAGCCGGCATCTCCTTTATGCCGGTTTTTGTGGTGATGTTCCGCGTCGGATTGGACTGCAATCTGATGCTGGCCGCCTCTACTGCATTTCTCTATCATCTTATAAAGGCTATTACAGCAGATAAGACTATCCACTACATTTTTGCAGGTGTCTGGGGTGGACTCACCTTGTATACATACATCCTAAGTCACCTGATTTTACCAACATTTCTACTGCTCACAATCATCTATTTACTTGTTATTCGGAAATTTCATTTTCGTAAATGGATTTGCACCGCCATCTCTCTGGGAATTTTAGCTGCGCCCCTGATTGGCTTCCATATTATTAATATCCTGGAAATGCCTGACACAAAATTTGGTCCTTTTACCCTCACCAGACTATGGAGCTACAATGAACGGGCAAATGAGATGTCTCTTTCCTTTATTATATCCAACCTCAAATATGTCCTGCGGGATATTTTCCTGTTTGATCAACACCGTTTTAATACCGTTACTCATTTTTTTAATCTGTATCTTCCTACCATTATCTTTTTTATCATTGGTCTGGTTCTTGTTGCAAAGCGGTTTGCTTCAAATATCAAATTGAAGGAATTCCGTCTTTCCAGTATTGTTTTATTGTGGTTTATCGCTGAGTTTATCCTTGCATGTATTACTTCTGGCCTTTGCACCTATAAGGTTAATGCAATCTTTTTTGCTGTTCTATACATCGCGATTGAAGGATTGTATTTTATTTACCTGCATAAACAGCGTATCATTCGATACATGCTTTACCTTGTTGCACTTTTCTACCTTGTCCGCTCCGTACAGTTTACCTACTACTACTTCGTGGATTATCCTGAAGATACCTGGCCTATCTGGCTGTTTGAAGGCGAATTGAATGAAGCCGCCCAGTATATTGATGAAATCGAATATGATGAAAATCAGGATATTTATTTCAGTGATTTACATAAGATAAGAATTTATTGGGCGCTTGCAACGCTGCAACCGCAGTCGGAATATAAAAATCAAGGTGATGATGTCGGACGATTGCATTATTACCTTCCTGATTCCATTGATGCAGACTCTATTTATGTTGTAGTTAATCGGGATGAGGATTACGGTCCCCGGTTAACCCAGTATGGATTTCAAAGCAAGGAATGTGGTGAATACTTTGTATATAATAACCCCTGGAGATCCTATGAATCTTTCAATCAACCCATTTCCTACACCGTTGACCACTACGATGCACAAGCAGACGAAAATGTCATCTATATCAGCGGTTGGAGCAGTAATTCTACCGGACTCCCCTGGGATACCATCCTTTTGGAAAAAGAAGGGCAGTACTATACGGCACAAAAAACAGAACGCCCGGATGTCGCCAGTGCTTTAGGCACCAGTTCTGATTCCTACTATGGATATTCCTTTGTCATTCCATATTTAGAGGATATGTCTGATGCAACAATCTGTTTTATAGATTCAGACAACCAAATGATATTTAAAACTTCATTTACCGTTCCAGCACAATAAAGAAAAGGAATGGCTCTTCTACCCGGAGCCATTCCTTTCTTGTTCATTTATAGATTCTTCAACTGCCTGATTGTTGCTTTCTCTATTTGGCGATTCTCAGAAAGGTGATCCTCAATAAATCCCTGTTTCGTATATTCTCTGCCTATCTCTGATTGAAGAGTCTGACCCGGATGAAAGACCATTTCGATATCCACCTTTTCTCTTTGCGCATATTGTTTAAAATAAGGATACAATGCCTGTACCCTTAGGTAATCCATATGTCCACTCATCAGTAAACCCCAAAATTTCATTGAATTCTGGTAATACTGTGGTTCTGTACGCTTTGCATGTTTCGCCAACCAATGCAGAAGTATATGCTTAACCGGATTTACCATTCCATAAGTAAAAAGATGCTTTCTTTCTCTTAAAAAAGGATGTGCAGGTTCATCCGGAATCCGCACACAGGACACCTGAATCAGATTTTCCTCAAGCACCTCTGTCAATGCCTCCCAAACAACAGGAATCATATGCGTATGTTGATGACTGTCAACTCGGAAACAAGCTTCTTCCGGCAGACTGTCCCTTACCCTAAGAATCTGTGCTCTGATTTCTTCCTTGATCTGTGTTTTCCAGTTTTCCCGTTCTCCTTTGTTATAAGACACCCGGAGTAAATCTCCCCAGCTCCGCACAAAATACCCTTCTTGATCCACCAAACAGGAAACTTTCTCTGTACAAGCCACGCAATGCCCTTCCATAAGATTCAGATGAATTGCCAACTCTACTTTTCGGGTATTTATTTTCAACGCTTTCTTTAAGATTTCCATACTGGCGTCATAACAGCTCATATTGGGGATAATACTTGTACTATCTAACTGATTCTCGCGAATCAGTTCCGCAATTTCTCTTGAGGCATGCAAAGAAACTGCATAATCATCGGCATGAATCCGTATCACTCTCTATTCCTCTTTTCCTCCAATTAATACTTCTTTTTCAATGTAAATTGGTCGTTTTTTACCTTCTACATAAATTCTGGATAAATACTCGCCCATAATCCCCAAAATCAGCAGTTGGATTCCTCCAATCAAAAGTATCAATCCAATAATTGTAGGATATCCAGGTATGTCAATATCATAAAGAAGTTTCTCCACAATCACTACAATCAGATAAATCCCAGAGCAGCCCGATGCTATTGCCCCCAGAAAGGTAGCAATCTTCAATGGAAAGGTAGAAAAGGAAATGAAGCCTTCTATTGCATATCTGACTAAACCTATAAAACTCCATTTCGATTTCCCGGCGTTTCTCTCCTCAACCTGATAGGGAATATAATAGGTCTCGTATCCTACCCAGGAAAAAATTCCCTTTGAAAATCGAAAGTACTCTGGAAGCGCTATAATTGTTTCCACCATCTGTTTCCGAAAGGTTCTAAAGTCACTGGCTCCGTCCACAAACCGCACATCACTGGTGGTATCCATAATGCGATAAAACAGCTTTTTAAACAGCTTTAAAGCTCTGCTTTCCCTTCGTTTCTCCTGATAGGCTGCCACACAATCATATTCCTCATGTTTTTCCAGAAACTCTACCATATCCCGTACAATTTCAGGCCGCTGTTGTAAATCCGCATCAATCAAGGTCACATAATCGCCTGTGGACCGTCGCATTCCAGCCAGAATTGCCGCTTCCTTACCAAAATTTCTCGAAAAGCTAATGACACTTATATGTCTGTTATCTTCCTTGTAGAGTTTTTTCATTTCCTTCAAAGTGCCATCTTTACTTCCATCATTAACAAAGATGATTTCATATTCATAAGCTTCTCTTTCAAAAACTGCCTTTACAGTCCCATAAAATGGCCTGACATTTTCTTCCTCATTATAGCTTGGTACAATTAATGAAAGTCTCATCTTTCACTTCCTCTAAATTTCCTTCCCACATCCTTATTTTTTAATGCGTGTTACATCACTTCTGGTCAAGCTGCATCATTTCTTCACTAAATCTTACTACAATAATATCATCTACCTGAGTGACAGAGCCATTATTCGGCCATACCGGCATATCTCCCACTTCCTGCAGGTTCATGAGTTCTTCTTTTATCTCATCGCTTACGCCTTCCAGTTTGATTCCATAGTATTCATCCAACATGGAAACCACATGCTTTTGATGGGAAACCAGGTAGGAATCCGCATAGCCTGCCAATGCCGGTGCTGTACCATAAGCATAAATATCTGTTCCCGGCAAGTTTCCTATGACTGCAAGCTTTTCAGCGTCCTGATAATAGGGAAGTTTCTCCATCCGGGCAACCACTCTATCCATCATGGCATAGGTTTTTTCATAGCTTAATGTCTGCACCCGATAAGCCACATTCGCTGACACGATAAGGACATATACCAGGATAACGGTGGATAATACGACTCCCCATTGCCCAATCTCATGCTTTGTATCCACCTGCTCATATTCCCAGAAAAGGAACCCAAAAGAAAGAACCAATGGAAATTGCATTAATGCGTAGTATTCTACCTCATTCGTGACGAAATAGAAACAATGGCACGCACAGGGAATCAGAAGTAAGCAGATGGCCGTAAGAAACAAATGACTACCGTGTTTATAAACTTTCTTTTTATATACCAGCATCACAAGGAATATCCCCAATAGTAACAAACTGACCAGGGACGAAATCCCATACAAATTCAGTTTTGACAGGGAACCACCATAGTAATAAATGGTATCGATGATCGACTGCTTTATCGCTTGAAGGAATTCACTGAGACTTGGAAAGTGAATGCTGCCTAATCCGTGATGGTTAATCAGTTCGATTCTCTCCACGCGACACATAATTTCCAGGGAAACTTTATAAAACAGTAAGGACAAAACACCCATGCCCAGATATTTCAGATACTGCTGATAAAGAGCTCTGCCAAATTTTTCTTCCCCTGCCAGAATGATATCTCGAACCAGCAAAAAAAGAATCAATACCATGGCAAGTGACAAATAGGCCTGATAAATTCCAATACCCATTCCAAGCAGAACTGCCCCCGGCAGCCATCCATACCGGAATTTCTTCGAAACATAGACAGCCAGAACTGCCAATAGTCCCGCAAAGAAATAGCAATCTGCGGTAAACATATATCCTAACGTACTGGTTACCGGAGGACTGACCACTACAAGTGCAGAGAGCATCGCAATCGGGAGGCGTCCATGGATCTCAAACAGTTTCACCATCAACAGCACGATCATACTTAAATACAGCAGGGAAAGCAATCCGATAATCCAGGGGATATCCTTAAAAGCACGAAATGCTGCTGGAAGAAACTGAAATTGTCGTCCCTGGAAAATCATATTATGGGTAGGATAATAATAGTCCATCAGGGAATCCCAGTTGGGAATATGATTGGTAAACTTATACATGTGAGCAATTAACCCAATTATAAAGGTGGCACCCACTGCCCACTTTATTTCCATATTATTTCTCAATCGATTCCATATCTTCATTAAAAATTTCTCTGGCAAATTTGTTACCTCTCAATTCCTTGATGTTACATTTCTTCCTATCTACCTAATGCTCCAAAAAATACTCCAACTCTTCCGGTGTTCCCAACACATGTACCCTTTCCGGGGCAATATCGGAAATATAGATTTCTCCACCTTTGGAAAGGAGATAATCATATAAAGGGGCAACATATTTTTCCCCTTTTACCAGGTTTTTCTCCTCACTGTAATACTCATCATATAACTTTTTATATAAACCACAGGTTTTGAAATAGTAGGCTCCCAGTGTACAGTGGTCAGAAATTCTCTGTTTTTCCTTAATTTCTACCACACGCTCCTGAGCATCCAGACGCACAAAACTCCAATGGTCTCCTTCTGCCTTAAAGCAGGGGATAAATCCATCGCCTTTCAATTCCTCGCTGTTCATCTGACCCGGTTCCACATAAGTATCAATGTTGTAGATCAGCAGCGCATGCTCTTTATCCCAATACTTTTCTGCCAGAGTCGCTGTGGTCGCCTGCCCGTCGGTGAGGTAGTCCAATAAAATCAGATGGTAATTGTCAATTTCTAGTTCCTGGCATTTCTCTTTGATAAAACCTTCCATATCAATGCCTTCCTCTTTCATGGCAATGAAAATATACTGGTTCACATCCTTTTTATAACCATCCAGGCTGATCATCGACCATTCAAACAAGGTCTTTCCCTTAGCCTCTATCATATATTTGGGCACGGTATAGCCCGCTTTGCGAAATCGGGAGCCTAACCCGCCCATGGTAATTACAACATCTATTTGATTCTTCATAGCACTATTCTCCAATGCTTTGTCTGGACTGTTCACAGAGCTTTTCCAGTTCTTCCGGTGTATATTTCATGAATTCATCCGGACGGATGGTTCTGTCATCCACATAAAAGCCTTTATGTCCCGGCCAGACTTTTCCATATACAATCTCATCGTAAGGAATCTCCCACTTTTCCAGCCACGCTGTCAACACTGCTGCCGTATGCTTGTTGATCAGACCCAGATTTCCATTATAAGTATTCATATTACGGGAAGTATACAGGATAATTCTTGCACCGTTCTCTTTATAATAACGGAGTTTTTCGATGACATTGGGATAGGGCACCAAATCCTCGTATTTCTCGTCCTTCTTCTTTATCGGACAGAGTGTGCCGTCAATATCAAATACAAAAGAATAATCTTTATACATCTTTTTCTATCTCCTCCAAAATATTTTTCGCATTTAAAATAAATCCCACAACCTTATAAGGACTGTCTATGTGCAACGGGAGCATTGACAAAAACAGTGATGCCTCGTATATCCGCACTGACAAATAATCGTATCCGTGTTCTTCCACCTTTCTCCGGAAGATAGCCACATACCGGGACTGTTCAAAGGGTATCTCCAATTTATAGTTGAGATTTTTATCCACATATATCTCAAATAACTCATTATTTAAAAAATCGTAACGCCCACATACCGAATGGCTGAGTTTCGCGATATCGTAATAAGGGTTCGTCCACAGTTCTTCCTCCGTCAACGCCCCCTTGGGGTCTATAAATTTCAGCGTCTGCGTGGATTTATTATAAATCGTGTTGGAAAAACAGGGATCACCATGGCCGATTACACTCACATGGGGATACTTTACTCTTGTCTCTATTCTCGCCTTTAATGCAAAATATTTTTCTACCAGAGTGTCGATGTCTGCCCCTTCTGTCATTTCCAACATTCTTTCTATCTTTCTGTACTCTGGCAGTTTTTTCAGCATCTCCACCCTTTTACGGATTTTATTGGCATATAAATCATCCGCAATGCTGGCATATTCTTCCTCCGTACATGCTCTGGAATGACGGCTATTAAAAAAGAAAAAGTATTTATCCAATAATTGTTCAAATTCTTCCTCGTCCATAAAGCCATGCACCCATTTTACGGAAAGATCGGTCATATGTAACCGCTCCATGGTATAGCTTGCACTGTTCTCTGTTTCCTGATAGTGGAAGGGCGCCACAAACCAAAACTTCATATCGTCAGGCAGAAGCTGGTAAAAGGTGTACTCTGCCTTGATTTTCCGCTTATCAGAAGATGTTTTGACCAGGGTGTAATCATCGCCCTTTAAAGAATTAAAGTACCGTGATTCAAAGTTTCCTGCCACACACTGAATAAAATTGCCCACAATGCTGACATCTGTCAGCCCCTCTATAGCAAAGGAATCTCCCAGTTCTCTGGCTGCATCCCAGGCTTTTGCTCCCCCTGTAACACTCTTACAGAAAGTGTGATAGGAATCCAGGTCAGGGAACATCGCTGCCGCTATTTTCTTTCCGCTTACCGCCCTATAAGGGGTCTTGATATATTCTATCTTTCGAAAAGACAGGCTTGCCTTTTCAAAGTCAGAAAAAATATAGTTGGAAAAGCAATGGATAACCCTGGTATCGTCCTCGGTGTAATTTTGAAGTTCCTTCTCTATCTGGGCATATTCATAAGGAGAATGAACCTTCTTCCAAATCGACTGTGGATATATGTTCCGGATGCTCTCTGCATAGTAATCTTCCAGCTTTCTTTTCTTCACCACTACATCCGCAAAGCCACGTTCTCCGATGATATCCGCAATAACTTCGCTTTTCTTTCCCGTATCGTCATATATCACTATTATGTTCATTCTGAATCCTCTTTTCGCCGGAACCTATCAGTTTTATGACCACATAAGCAATCAGCAAGCACCAGACACTTAAATAAACAAACTTCATCATTTGCTCTGTGGGATGACCGCTGAGAGCTGATGTTAGATAATCAGATACCAATACGCCGACATTTCCATAACTTTCCAATTTGCCAAACAAAATCACACTTCCAATTTCCACGCACCATGCAATCAGTGAGAGAATATAGAGCATGATTCCCCGCCCCCTGACCGTGCTTTTCAATTCAAAATACAAGCCATTCAAGGATTCCAGCACCTTCAATACAGTCATGTTTCCCTTCGTGGCAGTGAGGTGCAGAATATATCTGTTCCAAAATAAATACATTTCCGGAAATAGCAGATACAGCGCCAGGATAACCAGCATAAAAGCCATCAGTGCAATAAAAAACAAGGATAACTTTTCACTTCCTACCAGCCACATCCCTGCAAATACGGTAACCAGTGCCAAGGTGTCCATAAAACGATCCAGAAGAATGATGACAATGCCCTTTAGATAGTTCCCTATTTCGTGTCCATAGCAGTACATCCTGAAAAGTTCTCCTGCTTTTAAGGGCAGAATGACGCTGATTGGTGTCACCTTACAATAAATTTTAATGTGCTCCGAGAATTTAATTCCTGTATCAAACAGGGCAAAATAAAGCCGCACTGCCTTGATTCCATGAACCAGTATCACCGTACCTAATAACAACAATATTCCCAGCAGCGAATTCCCTTTAAAAAAAGAATATCCTTCCCAGTAATGAAAGAAAAACCAGATGATTCCTAAACTTAATACCAGGATATTCATGCAATTATAGATTATTTTACTTTTTTCCCTCATATTCCGCTATTCCATGTTCGTGTAGATTCTCTGCGCCGTATAGTCCTTTACAATTTTGTCCCGGTGTTCTCCGTCCACAAATTTCTTTTTATTTACAATATAGCTGCCTAAGATTTTCAGAACCGTGATTGCCTGGTTTACCATTTTTACATTGGATACCTGGTCATCCTCTCTCCAGATAATAGGGAAAAACTGATCATGATGCTGATAGTAAGAGGAGCCTAAAATCATGCAGTAGTTGAACATGAGATTATCTTTGTAGCGGAAGTAAAAATGATTTTTCAGGATTTCCACCTTATACATGTTCAGCCCGGAACCCAGGTCATATATTTTGCGCCCACAGCCTATGGAGAACAGCATATCATACACCCGGTTTCCAAAGGTTCTAAACTTGGAATAGCCCTCCAGCTTTGCTCCCTTCATAAAACGGGCACCTAGAAAGCAATCATACTGATAAGCCTGTCCATTCTGCAAATACGGAACAATGTTGGAAATATCCCCCTGGTCGTCTCCGTGCAGCGTAATCACATAGTCAAACTTATTTTCGATTGCATATTGAAAGGCAACCTTATGAGAACCACCCAGCCCGTAGTTATCATCATTCCGTAACAGGGATACCTTAATTGGCATTTTATGACTGTCTAAATAGTCCATCACTGCCTTTTCTCCATGATCCGTACTTCTATTGTTGATAACCACCACTTCATCCAGTAACTGGCATACCTTATCTGTCAACTGTCCCAATACCCGTGTAATCTGTTTCTCACAGTTATACATGGGAATAAATAACAACGTTCTTGTTTTCATTTCTAGTCAGCCTCTCTCAATTTAAGGAATTTCACTTCTGCAACCTCCGGCAAATCAATAATGTCATCTCCGCGGCAGACATAAATATTCAGATAACTGTGTTCATTCAACAGCCACTGGCGTCCAGCGCCTAAGGGAATCAGCAATTTTCCCTGTCCCATGTCACAATCCATGTAATGTGTCTCCCCATTATCATCTGCCCAAAGAGTCTCCACGTACATTCCTGGATTGTAGTCCTTCTTCATTAACAGACGCTGAAATCCAGTTCCTTCATAGACGGTGTCTGCATCATGAAATATATATTGGAAGTCCTCGTCCATATTTTTAAATTCTACATAGACAAAATCCGCCTGGTTTCCATCTACCGGTGCATCAAAATCAACCCGGTAAACATTTCCCTGAATGGTTTCCTGATAGTTGGCATCCACTTCTGTAAAAATTTCGGACAAGGAATCCATGGACAATCCCATTGAACTTGCAGAACGCCCTAGGGAATAACCGTTCCAGCCTTTTTCCAGATTTTTATTCAGACTCCGGACTGTTTCCGCCGGAAAATCTGCCACATTGGGAACCATATACCCGGTATCAGCATCATAAACGTACTCCCCGGAGGTAATCAGCCAATAATAATAATAGTAATTGTCAAAGGGCTCCAGCTTTCCGCCAATGATCGTGTGATTTTTCCGAAAGACATCAATAGATTCTCTCGCCGCCTCATATCCACGAACTGTATTGATTTCTACAACCGAGTCTGCTTTTACATCTCCCAAATAGTAATATCCGAACAGCGAATAAATCCCGCTATAGGAGTTATCCTTATTTAAGCTTTGCGCCAGCTTGTAATTGTCCTGTACAGACTCATACATTCCGTTTTCTATAAAGCCGGTACCCAGATGCTTAATCTCTGAATCGGTGACATAAGTATAACCATCCGGCACTACATACCGGCTCTGTAGCTGCCCATCCTCGTTCAAAATTCCAACGCCGTCTTTTCCCGCCAGAACTAACAGGAAAGATGCAAATCCCAATACCCAGTATCTGCTGCTGTCTGTCTGCAGATAGCAGGTTACCAGCACCATCAGCATGACAAAAACAGCATACATCACACCCACACTTCTGGCATAAATACTTCCCGAATCAAGTCTGATTACCGTATAGCTCAACGAAATCAATAAAACAATTCCAAAAGAAAAAGCAATCCCTGCCTGTATGCCATTGCCAATCACCAGCTTTTTCTTTTCTATCCTGATTTTCCCCAGTTTGAGAGTCAACGCAATGGACAGCCAGAAAATAACCGGTATTACCATGAAGGAAAGGAGATTGTACAACACCAGGCGAAGGGACATGGACTGGATATAGGGCAGTAAGCTGCCCGGTACACCCTGTCCAAATCTTGCCAAACCGTCCGCATATACTGTCTGTCCGCTCATTGCCAGAGTATGCTTCAATGTCCCGATAAGCCATGGAACACTGATTGCTGCAGGAAGAATACAGACTGCCCACCAGAGCCAAAAGGCTGGCTTTCTGACCAGTTCTTTTAATTCGCCTGTTCTCACAAGAGCTATCATCTGCCGGATGGCAAGAGGCAGGAACCCGATGCACACAGCCGCTCCAAAGACAGGATAATACAAGCCCTGTACCAGGCTGGTCAAAAACCACGCCTTTAACCACAGATTTTTCCTTGCAATCAGTTTCTGCCAGGATAAAAGCAGCATCACGGGAATAATAAAAATAATACGGTTATAGTCCGGCACCAACAGTACCAAAGAGATTAACAACAGGACTTCGTCTCTCAACTGCACCTTCAGCAGTAACACAACCGCCATGATGACAAGTAAATACAGCACATTCTGTACCACTGCATAGTTTGCCAGCTGACCATGTCCCAAAAACTCAAACAGAAAGCCATGCACCAGAGAATACATCCCGGAAACAGGAATGTATTCTGAAAAGAGTTTCTGCCCCAGTTCAAAGACCTGGGAATAACCAATAATATCCTCCATGGGATGATGCAGATCTGTTGATATAATAGCACCATTTCCACTGAACCGGTTACATGCCATAATCGCAACGCAGGCGCCATAGGTTACAACCAGTTCCTTACTGCCTTGGCTATTCCAGTATTTTTTTAATTTCCATGCACCTTCTACTATAAATACAGCAATCAATCCATAAATCAGTACACGGATTTTCAGTGGCGGTGCCACCGTTACCTTTTCTCCTTCGTAGAGATAATTTGCATTGGTATACAGTAACAGAACGAAGGGAATCGCTATCTGGGAAATCAACATACCCCGCAGAAATGCTGTCTTTTTCTCTCGAAACGCCAGGGGAATAAGACTGACAAGCAATGCCAGTACCGCAATAACCACCCCATTCAGTTCCTTTTCTCCACCCATTCCCATATACAGGCGATACAATCCCATAATGGCATAGGCATTAAGGAAGAAACATGTCAGCCCTGCTGCTATCCCTTCCCGCTGCAGCATCAGTAACAGCAGCAGATAAAGCGTTGCCAGTAACAGCAATGGACTGATTCCCTGCCACGCAAGGTAGTATGCTGCCATCAGGGCAAGAACCATGACTGCCAGATAGCTTGTCCGGTTGGAAACCATGGATTCCCTTTCTTCCAGGCCTGCTTTCCTTTGGCACCAGAAAAAATAGAGAGTATAAAACAAACCACCTGCAAGGGCTAAAATGTAAAAGAGATTTCTCTCCGCCGATTTATTGCTGGCATCCTGTGCCGTATATTCATTGACAATATCCGTGTATACCTGGTTTGCGTTTCCAGTTAATATTAAATATATAATGGTGAAACAGCAGCCAATAGCTGCTAAAATGAAGAAAAATCTGCGTAATCTTTTTGTTTCCATGTCGTCCTCATACTCACATTTGTGGTTTTCATCCGCACCGATGTATCACAATTTCCTATCGCCTTAATATCCAAAAGCCCTCTGCCTCATATAGGGAATTCTCATCATATTCCTCTTTCAAATAGGCACCAAAGACCGTATGATTCAGTAAGGAATCCGCATTCAGGTATTGTTTATCAATCAACACCACCGTGGGCTGTACATAATTTCTCTTATAATATTCTACCCATTGATTACCATAAACCGGCGTAGTCAACGCCGTTGCCGATGAAAATCTGTAAGCTGCATAAATATTATAAACAGGGTCTTGAGATAAAATCAACACCGTATCTTTTTCTGTCAGATTTTCATCAATGTCGTCTTTTCTTATTAAATAACTACTTTTTTCTTCCGGATCAATAAACAATCCTTTGAAGGGTCCAAAATCTATCTGTTCCCTGGTTTCTAATATATTCGAAGGTCCTGTTCCGTTGACTCTGACGATATATCCTTTCATAAATATTAAAGAAATAAGCAATACTGCCACGGAAAGGATTGCAAAATAACGTGTGGTCTTTTTTGAAAATATCTGTTCTCCTTCTCCCAGGACAATCGCTATAAGACTGATATACCAAAAAGCACTATTTTCTGCCATTCCCAAGTTTGACCCCAATAAGGTACCCAAGAACATAAACATGCCCATACCATAAAATAAATAGCTTAGTTCCCTATCATGAAGTTTATAGATAATAAGCGCTCCCGCAAGTGCGATTACTGTATATCGGATTTGTAAGCCAAACACTCCACAGGGACGGATTGTCGATATATTCATTCCAATGATTGCTACTGAAGACCAAAACATTACATGATATACAAATGGTAGTTTTTCCTTATTCTTCCACTGAAAAGCAATATACGTTATAAGTGCTACAATCAGTATTGCAAAAACTTGTACGATTTTCTCTTTCGATAATGCCAAACTCCCAATGAGACTTCCCAGCAGATTTCCGTTCCCATGTGATTCATCCATCAAAATTCCATGAAATACATTATCTAGCATTTCAGATGGTGAGATATATGCAAAGACATATAAGCAAAATACCATTGCACAAGCCATACATGTCCCTATGAAAATCAATCCTTTCCTTCTGTTCTCCCGAATCGAAAAGAAATAAGCAATCAAGACAATCGTTGCAATTATCATCGTAGGATAACACAAAATGCCTATACTAAATAAAATACCAGAGAGAATCAGCAATACATATACTTTTACCTTACTCCAGTTTTTCTCTTCCCGGCTTACAAGAAACAGCAGGAGCATTGATATCAGAATGTAGTTACAGCTTAAAAAGCCATACTCCAGATTCAGCGTTCCTCTCGGTAACATATTGGCCACAACCAGACCGGCAAAGTCCGCATTGCGAAAATACTTCCTAAGCGAATACCATGTAAACATTCCCAATAGCAACTGCAAAATAGCTGTCACAATTCTGCAAAAGAGAATTCCCCCTTCATACCCGCCTGTTATTCCTTTAAATATCCCTAATACCAGTGCCATGGTAAATCCTGTAGTCTGGTACAAGTCCCAACACTCCCTGAATAAATGATCTCCCTGAAGCAGACGGGCTCCCAGTACAGTGATATAATTCTCGTCAAAGTCCAGACCAATCAATATTTTTGTTATGGATGCTGCCACAGTTAATATACTTAAAATTACTAAAACACTTTTCCTGCTTTTGCTCATCTATGTTAAAACTCCTGTTCTGAAATCAAGATTTCTAAATACCTTACCATAATACCATACTTAAGTGGTGATATGTTCATTTTGTAACCATATTAAATAATTCTTCCAAAAAGAATCTGTATATAGTATATTGATATTTAGTGATGAATAAGAGCACAATTATCAATTGCCTGTTTTAAAGGAGATATCAATAGAAATGGATTCTCAATTATTGCGTTCCGTCCAGCTTACTCAACTGGATATTTCCAAAGAAATCAAAAAAATTTGTGAGAAACATCAGATTCCCTACTTTTTGGACGGTGGTTCTCTTCTGGGTGCCGTCAGACATCACGGATTTATTCCCTGGGATGATGACATGGATTTCGGAATGTTGCGAAAAGACTATGAATGTTTTCTACAAGTTGCACCGCAGGAGCTACCCGAGCCTTTATTCCTGCAAACCACTGAAACTGATCCCGGATATGGATATGCTTTTGCAAAAGTCAGAAACCGTAACTCCCTTTATCTGGAGCGGGTATCCCAGGATAGTACAGAAAATCACGGTATCTTTGTAGACATCTTTCCGTATGATGCCCTCCCGGATGATACAAAAAAAGCCCAACAGTTATATCGCCAGCTTACTGCCCTAAAAATGATTTTAAAGGTTAAAGTTCACTATAAGCCCTGGAATGCCTCCGAGAATACAAATAAAAAACGCTGGCTATTATATCTGCCTGCGCGTTTTTTATCTGTTTTTATGTCCAAGGAAAGAATTGTAAAACAATATAATCGCACTGCAACCCGTTACAATTCCTCATCCACTGCCAAATATTATGCCCAGGTAGCCGAATCTTTCGGTCACTGGGAAATGGATCGCAGTTTCTTTTCCTCCAGGGTTGAATTGCCCTTTGAGAATGTAACTTTCTCCGCTCCCAGCGATTATGATGGTTTTCTCTCTGCTGGTTATGGAGATTACATGGAGATTCCTCCGGAGGATAAACGTTCCAGCACCCACGGCATATTACAGGTTGAACTCAGTAAATCCTTACTTTCCTAGTTCCTTCATGTATTTGCGTGCATCCTTCATAAAGCTTGCCACAATCAATAGAATTACCATACCAATGGGAAATGCCGCTACAATACTCACTGATTGCAGATTGCTCATGGAGCTTTCTGCAAAAAGCAAAGCAATGGGCAGAAGAATCAGTAAAATACACCACATCAGCTGAATTCCCTTATGAGGTTGTTCATTCTCACCTAGAGAGTGATAGCTATAACAGGATGCTGTCAGGGCAATAGAGTCAAAAGAGGTAGCATAAAATGCAATCATCGTTATCAATACCACTACCATAACCAACTCCGCACATGGCATTGTCTTGATGATAGAAACAATCATCCCATACAGATCTCCGCTCTCTATATACTGGGCAATAAAATCTGCTTTTCCATTCATCTGCAATCCCATTGAATAGTTTCCCAACACAATGAAGCTTGACAATGTAGAGCCTACACCAAATACATAGCCTCCCACAATGGTCTGGCGAACCGTTCTTCCTTTTGAAATACTTCCAATGAAGAAAGGTGCTGCCACACACCATACCATCCAGTATGCCCAATAATAAATGGTCCATGTCTGTGGAAAGCTTGTATTTCTCAATGGGTCGGAAAATGTGGCTAAATCGATGAAATTCTGTACCATTTTTCCTAAGGATGAAAATCCTGTTTCTATAATATAGCGAGTTTCACCTCCTGCAATCAAAACAAATGCAATCAACCCGAAAAACAAATAAATACAACCATTAGCCAGTACGCTGATTCCCTTAAATCCGTGTAACAAAGAATAGGTATATACCAGACAGGTGAGCATCAAAATAATGATGTTAATAACTGTTCTGCTTACTTCAATGTGCAACAGCTCTCCTATGATGGTTGCCATTAACGGTGTGGCAACACTAAAGGTGGTCGCTGTTCCTGCCAAAAGTGCAAATACAGCCAGTAAATCTATCAGTCTTCCCATCCAACCATCCGTGTGTTTTCCCAATATAGAACGGCATGCCTCTGAATATTTCTGTCTGTTTCGTTTCCGTACATGGAGCATGAATCCAAAAGCCACTGCTAACACCAAATAAAATCCCCAGGGAATAAAACTCCAGTGAAATAAGGGATACACTCCTGCCCAGTTCTGTACACTTCCCATCTCCTGGATGTGGGGATCCGTTGCATACAATACCCATTCCGAGAAGGAATAAAATAAAATGTCTGCCGCCAATCCGCAGGTAAACATCATTGCTCCCCATGAAAAAAAGGAATATTTCGGCTTTTCTCCAGGCTGTCCCAAAACAATATCTCCATATTTCGAGCCAGCAAGATATAGTGATAAGACAAAAATTCCAAGACCAATGATCAGGTAGTAAACGCCAAATGTGTCACCAAAGAAAAAGCGGATTTGACTCAATACCAAGTTTGATCGCTCTGGCATCAGAAAAAACAAAATACATAATGCAATAATCATTCCCAATGGAACCAGAGTAATCATCCAATCAATTTTCTTATTCATTTACTTTTTCTCCCTCATATCCCTCATAACTCTTGTCCACTGCTTTCAGTTCTTCAAAACTATCAATTTCAATAATATCCCCTTGCTGCATTGGATAAATTCCCAACCGGTATTCTTCCGGATAACAAAACATTGGCACATCATCCCAGTAAATATCCCGATTTTTCTTTTCCTCAAATTCTATCTCCAGGTGATGTTTCAATTTTATTCCATCCTGCTTTGTCCAGCGTGAAACACTATAAAGCTGCCATCCATTTCTTCCACCATTTCTACTGCAGAAGGTCACAATTCCGTCCTGAACCATTTGCAGCCACTCCTCTGTTTCCTCTTCAACCCATACGCTGTTATAACCAGATTGCTGAAATTCCGGAGCTAAAACTTTTGCATTGTAAATAATCTGATCTCCATCTAAAATAATGGAATTTTCTATATGTTCTCTCGCCACATATAAGGAAGATATATTATTGCAGCTATCATAGTAAGGATTTTCAATCAGCTTTAATCCCGGATACTGCTGCTCCAGACTTTCAAACTGCTCTTTCAAATATCCTACCACCACATATATTTCATAAATTTCATTTTTATGTAGTGCAGCTATCACCGTGTCAATCATCCGGACACCATTCACTGTAATCAGTGGTTTCGGTATAGTCAATGTTACCGGCTGCATTCTCTTTCCCAGACCTGCTGCCATAATAATAGCCCGTTCTACTTTATGCATGACAATTTTCCTCTAGTTTTTTCATTTCTTCCTGCACAATCTGATAATACTCTTTCGCATACCGGTACTGGCGTAAGGAATACTCTCCAAACTCGACCCCCAGATTTCTCTTATATTCGCACCAGTTACTCCAAAGCAATCCACATACTGCAACATAACAATAAATTTTGATTCTTGTTTCAATCCTACAGTTTCCTTCAAAATACAGATCAATCAACTGATCCATCTGTTTTCGATTATAAAGAGAATAAATTCCAAACATCGCTATATCCACATGGGGATCCTGCATCCCGGCATATTCCCAGTCAATCAAAAAAATCTTCTCTTTTTCCTTTGTCTTGGCAAATAAAAAATTATCCGGTACCGCATCAATATGAGACAATGTTTTTCTTTCTACATGGGATTGAATATATCCCTTCAGGGAAGTCACTTTTTCTTTTGTCACTCTATAGTCCGGGTAAACAGATGGCGTCTCTCCCCACAAATTCTCATAAAAGTCCATTTGGGAAAAGAGGTCAAATTCATGGTCAACCTTTAATTTCATTTCATGGAATTGTCGAAGCCGTTCCATGCATTTTTTGACATCATTCTCGTCCGATGCATTGCAACACCGTGCTTCCTCCAGAAACTCCGTAATCTTATACCCATTTTCAGGATTTATATAAATGACCGGATCACAAATAGCTCTTCCGCCAAGTACTTCATACACCTTTGCTTCCTGACGACGATTGATCAGCTGTTCCGTTCCTTCTCCCGGAATCCGCATAATATATTTTCTGTCTTTACAGATAAATCTAAAAGAACGGTTCGTCATCCCTTTCTTCAGGATTTCAATGTTTCTCACATCTGTCTGTTTTACCTGAAATACCTCTGCTATAACCTGTATTGCTTCAGATCGTAAATGGTTGGAGTCACTGTCAAGTTCTCTAAGCTGTTCATAGGTGTTAATTTCAATCGCATCCTCTTTGGGAACTACTCTGGCTGCCACCATCATCCGATTTCCCCGATATAAGGCTTCCTCCCAAAAGGCTCCATCATATCTGGAATCAAGACACATGTTTTCAATATTTTCTCCGACAGTAATTACCTCATCACCGGTCAGATAGCTTATACCCACCATTCTATTTCCCGTCTCGGTTGCAGGACACTGTACCAGTTCTATCTTGCGATTGACGCGCACTGTACTTTCCCGATCTTCCTGTTCGCTTACCGTATACCAGGAATAAAGTTCCTCTGCATGATAGGGATTTTCCTTACACCAAATATCACAGGGAATAATATAAGCATTCTCCAAATAGGGAAGGGCTCTTTTCATGGAATGAAGATTATTTTTTTGCGCATACTCTGAGTTTACAATTAATTCTACACCATACTTGTCTATGAGGTATTCGAATTTTTCTTTCAAAAATCCCACGACAATATAGATTTCCTTAATTCCAGCCTCATGTAGTTGACGAATTGTTCTCTCAATCAGCACTTCCCCTTTAATTTCTACAAGTGCTTTGGGAGTCTCCATATTGATAGGAACCATACGCATTCCGAAACCCGCTGCAAGTATAATCGCTCTCTGAGGTGATTTCAATTTTAGTTCGTCATATGCTTTTGCGGTGAGGACAAAATCCTTATCAAGGTATTCGTGGGAAACTAACGCTTTCATACATCGATTGATAATCCCCAGAGAATGTCCCGTTGCCTCTGCTAAGATTCTTTGATTTATGTATGGCTGTTTATTAATTTCAAGTAATACATCACACTCTTGTTTGTTCATGTAATTATTCATCCTATATTTCGTGAACATTTTATTAAACTATAACTGTTTTTTACTATTCTGTCAAGAAACAAAAACCATTACAAATCGCTCAACCAGGCGATTAACTCTTTCATTTTCCCATCATAGGTATAAGGCATGAGATTATCTCTAAGTTCACTTTTCCCCCCTACTGGCTCTAACCTTTCAACCATTCTTGTAAAGTCAATAAAGGAATGTTCCACATCTATTACCTCACCGTTTTCCGGTGTGACAAGGCTTGCTGCTCCTGCATTGGAAGATACCATGACATACTCCCCTGCTAATAAAGCCTCGTTTACTACAGCCCCGAAGGGTTCATAAACGCTTGGTAAAACCAAAACTTGAGCTACATTGAAGAACGCCAGTAGTTCTTTCCCTTCCTTATGCCCTACCATATGAATATAATCTGTGGCACCTTTTTCATGAATCAGTTCTCTACACTTTTTCTCTTCAGTTCCGGCTGAACTTCCTGAGTCTCCTACCACTAGCAATACCACATCTTTATTGTCTTTATGTGCCTCAATAAAAGAACTGACCAAATATGCTACATTTTTCTCTTTTACCAGTCTTCCAACAAAAAGAAATATCTTTTTCCCCTGTAGTTGATATTCACTTATTAGTTTATTCGCATAATTCAGGCTCTCAGCCAATTCTTTCCGAAAGACTTCATCTCTGTGAATAATTGGAAACACAAAAGATGGTACATTACAGTATTGTCTATACCACTTTTGTACCGGTTCGTTTCCAAGTATAATTCCATCCATCTGCTTTAGAAGCAGATTTCTTGATTTTCGACGTGCTCCGGTACACTCCTCCGCAATTTTCACACTGTCATCACAGATTGTCACAATCTTGAACTTTTTTCTTGAGAGCATCCGTGCGATGACTGCGCACCATGCACCAATGCTATACTCTCCCACAATGACAATGTCCGGTTTATTTCGAAGGATTTCCTCAACATGCCCTTTATATACCGTGCGTTCTCCAATCGAAAACCATTCTTTCATATAATGGGGTTCAAACACAAACTTCTTTTTAATCTGGTCATAATCCAAGGTCTGACTTTTCAGGTTTTCATAATATAAATAAATCTCTGTGTCAAAGGCCTGATATAGATCGTTAAAAAAATCAATGCGATATGGCGCTATGGTTGGATGGAATATCAATACTCTTTTCACTCTTGTTTCTCCCCCACAAAATCAATATATTATAGAAACCTAGCGCGTTAATGTCGACATACTATTTTCCGCACACGGCCTAAAAGCATATCTTTTTCTTCTTTACTTAAAACATCCTGTAATAGAATTCCTTTGGCAACTGATGTTGCAATTTCCCTAGTATCCTTATATACATAGGGCATCACAATTTGGATCATAATATGGGTAACCAGTGTCGCAATCGCAGCTCCTTTAATGTCAATAATCGGAATCAAAATATAATTTAATACCACGTTAGTGATTAGACCTGCTATACAGAAACGGTTAATATACTTGTTCTTTCCATCATTTGCTAAGTATACCTGGTTTAAAGTTGACATTGAGGCCAGTCCATAATACCAAACTACAATTCTAAGTGCTCCTGTGCCCTTTAAGTATTCCTGCCCATATAATATCAATATAATCCAATGTGCAAAAATACAAACAAATGTAGAATACAACGCATTAAGCCAGAAAAGTATGGCATAAGACTGACGCATCCGTCTCAAATAAAGCGCCCGCTCCGTTTTGGCCGCACTATACAAAACCGGTGACACCGACTGGATCAACGCAGACGGTATCATACTCCACAAGGTTGCAATAGTTAGTGTTGCTGAATAATAACCGACATATTGCTTATCCAACATATCTCCAAGCATAATCCGATCTACCTGCGCATAAAGAATCGTTATTAGACCGGCAATCATATAATGATAGGATTGCTTTAGCAGATTTTTCCCGACTTTCCAATTAAATTTAGGTCTAAATCCCTCAATTCTTATATAGAAAATCATCAGGAAAAAGGTAAGGAAAATCATATCTGTAGATGTAGCCAGGGCAAACCAGACAACATCTGCCTTATTTGCAAGCAGATAAATTCGGTATGCACTCATTCCAATATATGCCAGAATTTCGGCAATGCTACTCCACTTAGCCAACAATTTGGCCTGAAAATAATAATTAATGGTATCAAAAGAACTAAAGATAATAGAAATTGACTCTAATGCAGCAATTTTAATAACAAGTGGATCTTCTCTGTTCGTGGCAAACATTAATATAATAATGCTCATCGTTGATAAAAGAGCTACCCCCAATCTCATCCAGATAGAAGTCCATATTATCTCATTATTGTCTTTTTCATCTGTAGATATCTCTTTAATAACAATAATTGCCAGCCCCAAAGAAGCTATCGAAGAAAAGAAACTTACAAAGGCTGCGACATAATTAATCTCTCCAAAGTTAGAAGGACCTAAATAGCGGGCGGTAGCCAATGACACGATAAACTGTAGTATCATATTTACTATTTTCCCGCCCATCAGCCATCCAATATTACTTGTAAATCTTTTCGCACTAATCACATCAATGCCTTTCCTGCACATTATTCCACACTGTCGTTTTTCAGAATTTCCAGCGGAATATTTCCTATTGTCGCAGCCATACTGGAAAAGGTACTTCCAGATGATCCCCAGATCTTCTCTGTTCGGGATAATGCAAGTAAATCAATGACTGCTTCTTCCTGTCCTTTCAAAGAGAATCTCTCATAACTCTTCCCGGTCTGCACCGTAATGTGGTCACCTGCACATTCCTTAATACGATCAACCGTGTTACAATCATCCGTTGCAATATAAAAATGACAATCAGGCTCCCTGGCAATTTGCTCTTTTATTTTGCCCAAAAACAATTCGGTAGGACTATTTTTTATCGCTTCCAGATGATCTCCTCTACGAATATGAACCCCTATTACCTTACTTTTAGGATACAAGGACAGCATCTCATCACATTTGGCATAGTAGTGCCTGCAAAATGCAATATGTCTGATTTTTTTTATTTCTGTAAGATAGGAACAAGCTTCAATAAAAACAGATTTATATTCTCCTAGTTTCTCTGACGAATAAGTAACCTTTTTCGAATAAGAATATGGCATAACAATCTGTACAGCTCTTTTATACATCCTAAGTAACAGAAAATGCTTGATGGATTGCCATGAGACTCTATGTGTCCCCGAATCGTTATTTTCCGATGTTGTGTTTCCACCAATGTCTATTACCCGATAGGAAATAGAAGACTTGACTTCAAACAATTTTTCAAATGAACAGGGAACGGTTACATGATCCCATAGAATAATGAGTCGATAATTCATTTGTTCTGCCAGTTCGAATGCTGATTCCAATGCCTCTATTCTGTTACACAATCCACTCGTTGGGAAAATGACCAACGTGTTTTCTAATTTTTTCATTACTTACTTCATCCTGTTACACACATTAATAGCAATCCAATTACCAGTAGCAGGCACCTTCCACCTTCTTCGCACCTTCCGGTTTTTCCGAAGTATCCGGTCTAACCCATGCTGAATTGAAAAAACGCTGTACATAGGCAAAGGTTTCTCCTTCAATCCACCTCTTTCCCTTAATTCCAAACATAATCTGGGTTGTTCCTCCTAAGTGAATTGCCTGCTTTCCAGCCTGTTTTAATTTTGCCGCCAACGGAAAACCATATGCTCCGCAGCCGATAATTGTAATGTCAAAGTCTTTTTTCATTGCCTCTTCGTACATCCAGTCCAATGCCTGAAACCAGTCCGAAAATCTTGCATCTGTTGCCCCCGCCGCTGTCTGAACTGCTTTCAAGGTCTCTAACTGAAACTGAGGCAAAATACTTGTTCCTTCAAAAATTTGTTCTCTCTTTTGATATTGCTTTTTTATTGTCTCCTCAAAAGGATGAATAATTAAAACTTTCTTTCCTTCCAGCGCCGCTGACCATGGTTTATTTGGACATGCCCAGGGTTCCAAATCCAGAATATATGCCGTTTTCAGAGCTTTTTCCCCATATTTATTTAAATAATATTTCTCAAAGGGCTGCGCCCACACTCCCATAACATCTGCCTCAGAAAGGGAACTCTTCATCAATTCCATGAACCGCTTTCCTATCGCATCGGTACAGGGAAACATCCCTGCACATGTTCCCATCTGATTCATTATCTTTTCATATCGACTTTTGATTTCAAAGTCAAAGATTTTCATTGTACTAAGCTCACCGCCGCCCAAGCGACCTGCTAAAAAAGGCTTTCCCGAGACGATTAAGTCATATATAATCTGATTAATTTCTTCTGTTGTTTTTACTTTCTCGCTACCGGCAATACACTTTCCCTTCAGAAATTCCCTGGTTGCCCTATCACTTTTGGTCTTCCCACCGGTTATTTTTTCATAAAGATATTGCTTCGTAAATGTTATAATATGTCTCATCTTTTTCCTTTCATGTGCCACTTCTCTATATTTTCAGCAGAATTTTAATATACGGACTTATGGAATACAAAACAGCTGTAATAAATGAATAATTTTTGTTCAAATAGTGAAACCATTCTTTGTAGGGCAATCCTTTGGGACTTTCCTTCAGTTTAATTCGCATATTTCTACTTAATTTTCGATCACGCCAGCTTCCGGAAGCACAATTATCATCACATGTTCCTACATACTCGTCTACTGCAAAGATTTTATAACCCTTTCTTGTCGCCTGAAATCCATAATCAAAATCTCCCATAGAGTGTGTATAAGCAGTATCAATATTATCCAATTCCATAAAAATTTTCCATGGAATCAGAACACAATTCGCATTAAAAGTATCGCAATAACCGCCCTTTATAATTTTTGTCTTGGGTAAAAGCTTTGATTTTCGTATAACTCCCCCATAGGAAAGTTCCCCCTGTTGGTCACAGGTAGGTCCCACTAATATCAAGTCTTTTGGATTTTGACACATTTTCTGGATGCTAAAAGCGTTAAATAAAACATCATCATTAAACAAAAGCACATAATCCAACGCCTCTGACTGTTGTTTTGCGATATCGATGATATGACGCATTCCTCCAGAATAGAAAGAATCACCATTTCCACTATATACTGTCACCTTTTGGTTTTTTTTCAATCCTTCATATGTACCGTCCGTACTGCCATCATCCCAAACCAGAAAATGGAAATCTATTTGCGGATTTCCCTCAATCAGACTTCCTATTGCTCGCTTTGTTTTCTCAAACCGATTATAACATGTCATCAGCCCCAACACTTTATATTTCATATCCATTGCTTTTCAGTCCTTATAAGCCATTTCTCATTTCTTTATATACCGGTTAGTTGTATAAGTGCATTTTGAAAGCTTTCTGTAAACGTATGCAGGTTGAAATGTTCATCGGCATATGTCATTGCCTGTAAACTTTGTCTTTGAAGACAGGTTTCGTCCTCACTAATAATTTCTTCCAACTTTTCTTCAATCTTTGGAATTGAAAAATCTTCAAAGTATCTGCAATATTCTGTTAGGGCATCAAGTCCAATTCCCTTAGACACAACCGGAAGCACTCCATGTCTCATGGCAGTCAGCACAGCGGTAGATGGTGCCTCAGAGCAGGATGGAAGTAATAAAAAATAGCATTGATCTGCAATCTCGATAAACTGTTCTGACAATGTATCCACATATTCCATTGCATGAACATTAGCCGGAAGTTCGTATCCCGCCTTTTTCGCTTTCTCTTTTCCACCCTTCCCGCACATAAATAAAGTCCAATCTGAATGTTTAGCAAATACTTCAATCAAAAGGTCATTTCCTTTATGAACAAAACCATCCACTCCATATACTAAAAAACTTTTGATATCCTTTTTTTCAAAGTTCAATTGAAACTGAGGATTTTTCGGAGCAGATGGCCAAATACGCACAACATCCTTTTGAATATTCTCGAAATAGCGAGCATCTCCCAGGCAAAGCACTTTATCTGCATTTCTTTCATCATTCTCATGATAATAGTACCCAGTTCTTTCCAGCGGAAAATCTCGTCCCCTCCTCTTTTTAAAATATGCAATTCGTGCAGATTCCCTCTCTAGTGAAACAGAATAGGGATTTTCCGTCATATAGATTATGGATAATGCCTCCGGATTCACCTGGCATGCATATTTAAAAGTCTCGCCAAAACCCAAAATATAGTCATAATAATCTTGCCTAATTTCCTGACAGGCTCTTTTATCATAACAAGAACATACATCAACTGCCCAGTCATTTATGATGCATCCCCTAATCATCTGCATCATTTCCATTCGATTTGTATGTCCAAAATTATGCCGGAGTTCACGGCAAGTCCTCATATAATCCAAATAACAGATCAGTATTTTTTTCTGTTTCCTTGTATAATCTCTGTTAATATCTGCAATCAGATGATTTTCTTCTGTTTTTTCCAGATGAAAACGGTATAATATATTCTTTATAATTTCTTTCATATTAACCTATTATTTGTCTTTCACGCTAAGATTCCTATGATTCCAAGTGATATTTTGCTTGACTGCTCTTGCCGGCATTCCCACCAGCAGTTCTCCATTTCCGAATTGTTTTCCAGTAACAACTGCTCTTGTACCAATGACACACTCATCCCCGATGTGCACTCCTTTTAAAACAGTCACCTGTTGTCCAATCCACACATGGTCACCTATCCAGATATCTTCTGCAGGGTTAATCCTCTCACCGCAATCATTCAGAACAGAATGGCTATCACCCGTACGAAATATGATCTGTTCCGCCAATAAACATCTTTCACCAATATGAACGGTTTTCCCTTCGATGCTGGCAATGTGAGTATCTCCAGTAAAATGAGTATTATGCCCCACCTCAATTGTGCTTCCATCGCTAATCCAAATGTCCACGTTATCCAATACGCAGTCCCTATGGATTACCACACAATTATTGTCACCAAAAAAGCGAACCTTGAGCTTACAAATACGGCAGCCCTTTTCCAGAATCAATTGGTTATTTTTCCCTCGGTTTTCGATTCTGCTTTTTCTGAAAAATGCTCCTCTGCATTGCATGTCCAAATTACGTCTTCCAATCACTCTGTTTCCTGACACCCAACGGTAAATGAAAGAAAGAATATACATAAATTGTTCATGATTTCTAATATAACGCTTGATTTTTTCCATATTCATTCATTGCCTTTAACGCAACTCCAAGAACAACTCCCATCACCAAGAAGGCTGCAAATCCTAAACATGGGTGTTCACAAATTCCATTGATTAAGTTCCCTATTATTAATAACCCTGCACTTTTAGTTATTATACATTTTTTTCTTAACAACATGATTGCAAGCCATAGTAACATAGTTACTATTAAGATTACTCCTACACATCCAAATCGGAATAATAATGCTCCATACGCTGTATCTGGAGCTACGACACCTGCATTGGCAATTCCTCCTCTATCTCCTACCCATATGTTTAAATCGTTGTGCAAAGGTCCAAATCCAAACAACAGCCTGTTATGCTGTTTTAAATATTCCCATCGGTCTAGTAATGTTCCTGTACGGTACGCAAGGTTAAATTCTGATGTATAATCTTCTCCATATAGATGAAACAGTTCCAATACTCCATTTGCAAACCTCTTTACAATACTCGGAAATGTAATCAACAAGATTATGACTAATATACTAAAAATCAGCAACATTTTTCCTATCTGCGCTCCAATTGTTTTCCATGTATTTCCCTTTCCAAATATGAACGCTATGCTACAAACAACCAACAACGCAAACATTGCCATTCGAGACATATCAAAGAAACGTCCCACAAATAAAATTAGGCATGCTATCATGTCTCCCCATTTGCAAATAATATATTTTTTTTGCAATAAGCCATAAATTAATAATGGACAAAGGAAAAAAGACAACAATGGAACTTCTGAAAAACATCTCCACATCCAAACCGTGGTTGATTCATAAATCCCACCTACATGAACTAGTGTAAGCGGTCCTGTAAATATTTCCACTGTTTTAATTATACTTCCTAAAACATCTATCGCCAAAAAAACTTGTACTATTTTCTTTATATCATATTCAAAAAATAAGAATGGTAAGAAAATAAGTATATAATACATTTCTCTTAGTACTAGTATAGTGGACATAACTCCTTGCGTTCCAGACAAAATGCAAACAATTCCTGATACACTACAATATATTAATATTATTACAATAGGAAGTAACATTTTCCAATCTATTACATTAGAATTTAGTTTCGTATGATTTTTTATCGCCCAAATTCCCCAAACTAATAACATAATGGCAAACATAAAATCATAGAATTCGCCCTTGGATAGAAACTCACTTCCATCAAGTAAACCTTCCCAATCATTTACCAACAATAATAATAGAGCAGTGGTAATATACATTATCCATTCATTCCATTTCTTTTCTTTCACTATGCCCATGTATTCTCCTCACGAATATATATTTTTACAAATTAGAGCGAGCTACCTCTACTATATTCAGATACTGTAATTTCCCGCAAATTGGCAAGTTATATGTATCCAATATAGATTAGAACGTGCATCTAGCAATGTCTATACTATTCAATATAACATTAAATTATTGAAGTGACATTCAGCATCTGCGCTATCGCTATTGTTCCCGTCTATATTCCCTCCATTAAATAATATTGTTACTTCTCCCTCCAAATCTTTTATATCTATAAGATACTGATGCCATTCCTTATCCTCATTCTGATGTTCTACAGAATACTCCCAGAGTATTTCGCCCTTGTCATTATAAATACATATAGTTGGACGCCCTTTGTCTGGCACGTTTTTCCCATTAAAGAAAAGATATTCATAGTCTGTAATATCTCCAACCTTCACTTTTAGACCTGAAAAAGTACTTTCCTGTTTTGCACTGCTATCAAGTAATTCGACTGCTTTAACCCCTGTAATCTCTTCGTTTAAAAGAGCTCTTGCGTAAAAATCACACTCGTAGTCTTCCTGTTCAACCAATGTCGTATAATCAAACTCTGTGTAAAAGTCCGTTTCTTCCTTAAGATACTTCATATAGTTATCTTTTGTGAGAAGTACGCACTCTATCATGAGTACCTTACCATAATACCACATTCATGAGATAATTGTCCCAAATATTCGCAATTCCTTGCTTCTTATACCAGGAGGTTCTCATGAACACTACTAAAAAGTTACAACAGACCAAACTTGACCAGTGGGCTGTCCTTTGTAAAGAACAATCCGAAAGCGGTCTGACCGTCAGGCAATGGTGTGAGCAGAACGGCTATACCATTCATACCTACAACTACTGGAAGCATCGTCTGAAAGAAAGCTATGTGGATTCCGTTCTCCCGGACATTGTTCCTATTACTCCACAGCCACCTGCTCCATTACACGAATTGCGCAATTCGCGCGAATCGGCCGATTCGTGTATTAACAACACGATCTCTGTCTCGCTTTGTGGTGTCACCCTCTCTCTTGATGCCTCAGCCTCTGACGAGATGCTCTGCCGTATCATCACGGCTCTCCGCCATGCTTAGGGATGTGGATCCTTCCTCCTTCTCCGCTGTCTATGTAGTCTGTGGCTACACCGATATGCGCTACGGCATGGATACCCTCGCTGCCATCATTGAGACCCGGTATCACCTGCCCCTCTTTGTTCCAAACACCCTGTTCCTCTTCTGCGGCAGGCGTGCTTCCAAGATCAAAGGGCTCCTCTGGGAAGGGGACGGATTCCTTCTCTTTACCAAGCGTGTGGAAGACGGTCATTTCTCCTGGCCACGCAATTCTGCAGAGGCTAGAAAGCTTACACCGGAACAGTTTGACTGGCTCATGAAGGGGTTATCCATTGATCCCCTCATCAAAGATCATCATCCTTCCCGTGCTTCTTAGGTTTGTGCAAAACAGAGAAATTTCTGACCGGCTTTTCAACCTTTTTACTGTGCCCGTGGGGCTCTGTACGACCTGTGTGATACCTTGTATCCGGTCGTTACAGACTCCTACGGGTACAGTTCCTTTTTCTTTCTGTCTCTGTATCTACTCCTCTGCTTCCCGTTCTGGATTCGTTCTGTCCATAGTCATAATGACGAACATCCCGTTCCCTGAAAGTGGCATATTTACACAATGTCATTAACTTAACGTTTGGAGCATACTCTTGCAAATAAGGGTATGCTCTTTTTCTTTCACTTTTACTATTATTAGCTTAAAAAGAACATAGTTCACCAGTTTGAATCGAAATACTTATTCAGTTTAGAAACTTCGCTTATGTGTATTCGAGAAATTTGCTGCAATGTTATGTTGACATCCTCATCATTTGATTTTAATTCTTTCTGTTCAGCCTTATAGTCACTTGTTTTTAGTCTTGCTACAAAATACACTCCATCATCTATAAAATTCAAAAATGCCGGTGTCGAAGGATAACCTCTATCCATAACAACAAGATAGGGATATCTGTTTCCAATTGTATCCTTTATCCCTTTTAACTGTTCCTGGGCTACTCGCATCTCATCAAACTTTACGGTATTAATACTGCTTTCCAGAATAAAGCGATTAAGAACGTCGTAAATACATCCCAGCCCAATCTGAGCACATGGTTTTCCGCCTCTCACTGAGGCACTTCCGTATTTCTCGATGGTTTCATCAGTTGTAGGAATATTTATATCAGATCCATCTGCAGCTAAAATAAGGAATCCTTTATAGGTATATGGTTCTACCTCTTCATCCTGGTAAAAATTTTTATTATGTTCCTGATAAAGAAACTTAAATGCGTCTGGATTTAATTTCATCCTTTGCTTTAGATAACCTGGTTTAGATATTTCTGTTCCCGGATGTGTTGTTTTCATATAATTTCGCAGCTCCATTTTGAGAGTAAGACCTTTGCGATTAATCATAGAATATACTAAATCTTCTAGTGGCATCTTTCTACGTCTGACAAGAGTGTTTGTTTTGCCACCACGACATACCTCAAGAAATACATCTGAAAGAATATTATTCTGATCTTTTAATAGTCTATTCTGTGATTTTCTCACTACAGCCCTCCTATTATTTAATCCTCATCATAAACAAGACGAGGTTTCTTCTTAGCATAGGCTGCCTTCAAATATGGAATCTGCTCCTCAGTAACTGCACCCAGATTCGCTTTCACTGTCTGCACAACCTTGCCATCAATACGTTTGTTTTCAACAAGGCTGGCATAATAATACTTTTCACCTCTATATTCTTTTGTAAGTATTTTTATAAACATGCTACACCTCGTGATTTTCTCACTACAAGTATAGCATAATTATCGTTTTTAACTATCTTTTTGTATTATTTTTCTCACTACTCTTAAGTTAATGACATTGCATATTTACTGGTGTTACAGCGATTTTACTTTTCTGAAACTGTCAAAGACAGGATCTTACCATAAACCGCTTCTCATATCAAGCTGTGCAACCCCGTTCATATACCCTTGACATTCCTCCGCAGCAGGTGTTAATCCGGCATACGCTCAGCGAAATAGATGGACAAACTGCGCATCTATTGTTTTATCAATCTTCTCAATTGCATAAAGCGGCAAATTTATAAGCCAATCTTCCTTTTTGAAATCTGCCATTGAAGTACGAATAGATATATCAGGTGAAAACTTCTCCTGATAGGTTTTCAAGCTCTTTGCTCTAAGGTTAACTTCCGCCTTCACTTCAACCGGAATAATTTGCTCGCCTGTGTCAACAACAAAGTCAACCTCACAAGAGCCCCTATCGTTGGTATAATAATAAACACCTAAATCTTCGATGGTTTTTAATTGCTGACAAACATACTGTTCAGTAAGAGCACCTTTGAATTCAACAAAAAGATCGTTCCCATCAAGCAAAGTATGTTGACGAAGTCCCGTCATACATCCGAGTAATCCCACATCTACCAAAAATAACTTAAATGCTTTTAAGTCCTCATACGCCCGTAGCGGGATACCCGCTGCATTAACTCGGCTGACCTTATGAACAAGACCGCAATCACTGAGCCACATAATTGCGGTTTCGTAGTCCTTCGCACGAGCACCTTCACGGACGAGCCCGTAAATGAATTTTTTGTTTTCTTTGGCTAACTGAGAAGGAATACTGTTCCACAACAT